>MDTE01089687.1_pt1 | contig 26279 bp, 19 predicted proteins | sample 811231 | NCBI WGS metagenome assembly MDTE01 (sample SAMN05326651, study PRJNA326480) | marine metagenome | isolation source: seawater | place: Indian Ocean: Red Sea | collected 2010
GAGCGACGTTCCGTAGTCGCCCTCGCCGAGCGCCTTGGGCACACACACCGCTGTACACACGGAACGCGCGCGCGCGCGATGCCTCGTCAGTCCACCCACGTTCACGACGATCTCTCTCGCGCGTTCGAACACCCACCCCACGCGCGCGCGTCTCCCCCGAACGCGCGCGTCGAGATCCCTTCACCGCGCATTCCACGCCACGCCGACCCGCGCGTTCGTTCCACGCGCCCCTTCCCACCCCCGATCCACCGCGCGCGCGCGACGCTCCGATCCATCACGCACCGCACTCGCATCCCGGTCTCGCCGGCGGCGGCACGCACGATTCCATCCCTCTCGCGCGCCTCTCCCGCGCCGCGATCTCTCGACCGCGCGCGAGGTCGGGCGGGTTCATTTCCAAATTTAGGGTTTAGGAAATCGGTCCACCACCGACCCACCGACCCACCGCCGCGGCCCCGGCGACGCGGCGCGCCCGGTCGTCGACGTATTTCCGCGAAAAAAAAAACCAAAAAAACAAAAAACAAAATCCGCGCGCGACGAGGAGGGCGATGAGAGCCGTTCGGCGTCAGTGCGCGACGACCGGCGACGACGACGACGACGACGACGACGACGAACGGTGGACGCGACGCGACGCGACGCGACGGTGACGCGACGCGACGGTGACGGTGACGGTGACGAGCGTCGGGACGACGACGCGGAGGGTGCGCGCGCCGCGCGAGTGACCTCGGAGACGAACGCATCGATCGCGCGAATCCCGAGGGTGGACGCGCGGGACGGGTGGATTTCGAGTCGGATTGATTTGATTTTTTGAAATCAGAGGCGAGGGACGAGGGACGGGAGCGCGCGGGTGCGGCGGTGCGCGCGAGGGGTGATCGACGCGACGAGGGTGAGAACGGTGAACGACGGAGGGATCGGCGGGGGTGGAGAAGAGATGACGCCGTCGAGAAAACGACCGGCGAGCCCGGAGGCGCCTCGACGGTTGGTGCAGCTTTTGGATATCGACGGCGACGACGTGCCGTGCGTAAATTATAAAAAGTTATTGAAGGAACAGGGTGGAAACACGTACTCGCGAGGAGGGGGAGATGGTGTGGGGTCGTCGGCGGAGAAGGCGGAGGATCCGATGCGACGAAGGAACGAACCCGGGATGAAGTCGCCGAAGTCGCTGTTGGAGAGCGGCGCGACGGGCGGGGGCGGACACATGGCGGCGGTGATTCGAAGAATCGAAGCTTTGTATCAAGGAGGACGCGGAAACGCGTCGAGCGATGAGGATGAAGAGGAAGAGGAAGAGGAGAATTCAGAGATTGATGAAGATGACGAGGAAGAAGACGAAGCCGAGGGCGAGAGCGGGGACGAGGACGGCGAAGGCGACGAGGAGGGCGAGAGCGGAGACGAAGATGATTCGGGTAGTGAAATGGAAGATCCGGACGATAAACCCACCATGACACCTAACGGTTCTCAGCGTATCGAAGCACCGAGTACGACGAAAAATTCCGAGGAGAAGAAGGAAAAACCGAAAAAGAAGAAGAAGAAGACAAAGAGGAAGGGGGACGCCGACTGGTACGACGTCGACGATGATTTCATTGACGACGAGGAATTGGACGAATATTTTGAGGATGATGGATTAAAGACAAAACATAGTGGATTCTTCATCAATAAGGGTGAATTACAAAAAGTGGATGAAGAGGGTCGAACTCCAGTCAAGGTTTCAGAAGTCGAGGACCATTCCGCCGCGAAGAAAGTCGCGAAAGTTTCCAGGAAAGAGAAGAGTGTGGAGTGGACGGAAGAAGCGAAGAAATCGCTTCTCAAAGCAGTCACAAAATACGGGAAGAAATGGGCGCTGATTCAGGACTGTGGAGAATTCGAAGAATTGAAAGTATACTCCACGTCTCGAATGCGAAGCCAATGGACTATTTTGCACGATGAATTGAAGGCGCGCGGTATAGATATCGTCATCCCCATCGCTCCGCCAAAGCCCCCTACTATGGCAAAGGATGTTGACGACGATGAGGGCGATGAGGGAGGATTAAATACTCCGAAGAAGTCACAGCCAATGGGAGCAAGTGGTGTGACATCGTCACAGAAAAAGAAGGCGAAAGCTTCGAACAAGATGCTTGATGAGAGTGATCCTCGACACCCCGAAGCGCGTAAGAAAGTGCTCAACGGTAAACTTAACGAGTATGCAAAGATTAAGGCCATGGTTGAGGCCCAATGCGATGCCATTCGCACCGCAAACAAAGATAAAGTGAGCGGCACGCGAGCAGATCCATACACTTTTGAGTGGACAGATGAACTCGCAGAATTCATGTACTGTACGCTGGCCCGTATCTTTTTTGCCACCCCCAAACAATTTTCTGCGCCGATATGGACGGAAGTGCAGAAACTTTGGCCCGAGGACTTCAAAATGGATGAGGCGATGCTCCGAAAGAAGCATACGCAAATACAGAAGAAGAAAACGACTGCGGAAAAACAGGCCATAGTTGGCTTGGTAAGCGAGGTATCGGCGGCAAAAGAAGATTCGCCGGCGTGAAGATGTCGTAACGATTAGAACACGTTTGAATAACAATATGTCGCGATTTGATCTCATTTCCCAATTTCTCGAAGCGCCTGGTGAGACTTGGCAAATTTCTCCTCGTGAATCTCCGCTGCGCGCTCAAGAAGTATTTGCGTCGCACCTACGCTCGACAACGTTCGTTCGACGTGAACGAATCGCTCTTGACTCAGCTCATCGAGCATGCGCGTTAATCTTTTCGTCGTGACCCGATCGATGCCGTGAAGCTTTGTATTAGCTTCTTCAAGTTTTGCGCGCGCCAACTGCAACAACGCCGTGAGCTCATCCCTTTCTGATTCGAGCTCTTCTTTTCGCGCGCTCGCGCTTCGAATGGCGCTTTCATATCTCGACAATTCCTTCACTCGGTTCATCTCTTCATGTTTCGCGTCTCTGTTCAAGTCCATCAGGGCGGCTCGCGTCACTCGCAACTCTTCGCGCTCCGCCTCTCTCAACTTTTTCACCATCTCCAACTCCCTCTTCGCCTTGCATCCACCCGCTCGCTCCGATTCAAGCTGACGCTGCAATTTTCCGCGCTCGATGATCCACGCTCTCTCGGCGTCCCTGCGTCGCGTCGTCGCCGGCATCAGTCGTGGTCAGCCCGCTGACTGTCATACGAATCGTCGACGAGTCAACGCGCTCCCCATCGTCGCGGCGGCGCACCTCATCGCGCTCGCGGCGCACGGAGCGCTTCGACGCACACTCTGACATCGGCTCGACTTCTCCTCGCGCGCCGGCGACATCGTCCGGTCGCGAGCGTCGTAGCGCACCCAGGCCCGCCGTCACACTGTGCCGCGCAGCATGTCCGCGCCGCGCGAACCGGCGTCGGAGGAGCGCGACGCCGACGATGGCGCACCGGTGACGACAGCGACCGCTAGCACGACGGCGACCGCGACGCGCGCCGCGACGACCGGAGGCGAGACGACAGCGTCGAGGCCAGAGATGTACTTTCTCGCCCACAACGTCGCCAAGAAGCACAACGTGGGTACAATCGCGCGTTGCTGCACGGCGTTCGGCGTCAAGTCGCTGGTACTGATTGGATCTAGGGAATACAACGCGTTCGGCGCGCACGGCGCGGACGGACACGTGCGGTTCGAACATTTTGACTCGCTTCAGGACGCGAGGAAAAAGTTGAAGGAGGAGAGAGGTTGCACGCAGATATTGGGGGTGGAAATCGTAGAAGACGCTCGACCGATCGAGAGTCATCCGTTCACCGGTAACACGGCGTTCATCATGGGTAATGAGGTACGTTCGATCGATGCCGAGGCCATCGATGGTTGTGCGCGAGATTGCTCGTCGTCTCGCGCCGGCACTGACGCGGTGACTCGCGCTTCCCTTCCTTCTCGCAGGGCCACGGCATGACGGAGAAACAGAAAGCCATATGCGATGGTTTCGTATACATACGACAATATGGGCCCGGAACAGCGTCCTTGAACGTGTCCGTTGCGGCTTCCATCGTCATGCATCACTTTGCCTTGTGGGCTGGTTACGACGAGCGCTCTCGACTGGGCGAAAAATACGTCGTCGCCGAGCGTCCAATGCGCACGCACAAGCGCGGTATCGTCGGTGACTCCCCGGATGAGATTCGTGCGCGTCGAGCCGCGGCGCGTTTGAAGCGCGAGGCGGAAGAAAAATCGAGCGAGCTTCCCGACGCCGACGCACCAGCTTTGTAGGATTGTTTTTTTTTCATAGTCACCTCACACCGAGCTGAGACATGCGCACCGTCTCCGTTCGGTGGTCCGGAGGCGATCCGGGGACGTTCACCGTCGACGTTGACGACGACGCCAACGTTTCGGACCTAAAAAACGCCATCGAACGCGTCACGAGCGTGCGGCATTCTCGATGCAAGTTAATCAATCTTCGTCTGCGAGGAAAGCCGGCGACGGACGACGCGGCGCTGTCGAGCATAGAAAAACTGCCAAAGGTAGTGATGATGATGGGGCAGAAAGAGGCGTCGTACGAAGCCGCGCGCGAAGCCGAGGCGCGCGCCGCGATTGATGCATCGAATGTGGAAGATGACTTTGAAGTCGACGCCGGCACGACACTCTCGGTGTGCGACAACCCGACGTATCAACAAAAGCTACAGAGACGAGTCGAAAATCATCAGATGAAAATGATGGGCGAGCCACGACCGGGAGCCAAGTGTTTGGTGCTGGACGTCGATTACACGCTTTTCGATCACAGGACAACTGCTGAGAGCGCGCGAGAATTACAGCGTCCGTTTTTGCACGAGTTTTTGACGCGAGCGTACAGAGCTAAATTTGACATCTTCATCTGGTCTGCGACTTCTTTAAAGTGGATTGAGTTGAAGATGGGTGAAATGGGGGTGTTGGCGCACGAAGATTACAAAGTGTGTGGTTTGATCGATTCCGGAGCGATGGTCACGGTTGAAACGCCGAAGTACGGCGTCTTCAATTGCAAACCTCTGGGTTATCTCTTTGCGAAAACCTGGCCGACGGGCGTCGAATATACGCCAAAAAATACCATCATGTTTGATGATTTATCTCGAAATTTCATCATGAATCCGCAACTAGGATTGAAAATACGTCCGTTTCGAAACGCTCACACGAACAGAGCGACCGACATCGAGTTGCTTCGATTGGCAGAGTACATCGAAGCTCTTAGTGAGCTCGACGATTTCTCGTCGCTCAATCACAATCGCTGGGAACGCTACTTAGAAAAACTTAGAAAAACTTGAATTCCTTTGTAATCGTTTGTATAAAGATGTAACACGCAAAACGTCACGGTGACGAGAGTGCTTGGGACACTGGCTCAGAATGATGATTCAGCAAAATTCTGACGCGCTCCGCACACGCGCGCGCAGAGGACTCGACTATTGTCAAGACGCCGCCTCTGGCCGAAAGTACTGTCAATATACGATTCTGTCGTCGATCTGACTCTAGATTTTGCCCCGTTGAGAGTACACGTTCGCGATGACGACGCAAACGATACAAACGAGTGTTCTTCGACAGAGATGCTGTCGGCCGCGTTGCGAGAAAAAGGCGCGAGCCGTGCGCGCTCGCGCTCAGTCATCGCAATCTTCACCTTCCGCTCCGAACGCGAACGATGCAGTGAAGCAGCGCGTGGTCATCACCGGTAGCACCCGCGGTCTCGGACTTGAGCTCGCGAAGAGTTTTCTTTCGCAGGGTGATAGCGTCTTCGTGACGTCGCGCGATGCAGGAAAAGTCGCGGAAACGGTGGCAGCTCTTCGCACAGCGTATGGTGATGATGTCGTGGCGGGTTTGGAGGCAGATGTGAGTCGAGCGGAGAGTGTTCAAGAGCTCGCAGACGCTTGCGTGGATGCGTTCGGAGGAGTCGACATGTGGATAAATAACGCCGGCTCGAATGGTTATCAATATGAAAATCTGGAAGATGCCGACCCGAGCGTCTTGGAACAGGTTGTTCTCACCAACTCACTGGGATCTATTCTTTGCACCAGGCAAGCGATTCGAACGATAAAACAGACTTCCGGGCGTGGACATATTTTTAACATGGAGGGAGCAGGTTCGGATGGCAACGCAACTCGAAAGTTTGCGGCGTACGGACATACAAAGGCTGGCATGGCACAGTTGTCCAAGACGATGGCGGTCGAGCTGAAGGATGTACCGATTGGTGTGCACACAATCAGCCCTGGAATGGTATTTACGGAATTGATTTCGAGTGGTCGTTACTCGTTTGGCAGTCAGGGGCGAATGTTTGTCAATGCACTTGCTGAGCCCGCCGACGTCGCGGCGGCGCAGATTGTCGAGCAAGTGAAAGAAGCGACAGCAAGCCCCGACTCAGTGAATAAGACAATAGCGATCAAAGTGCTTACACCTAATGTCGCTCTAAGAAAAATGTTCGGTCGCTTCATCTTGGGGGAGAACCGGGACAGATACTATCCAGAGAAGGATGACTTTCGTCTTTAAAAGAAACTCTTTCTTATTAGGCGCTTTGTAATAGATCGCGGGCGCGTGTAGCGGAGTGCACTTCAAACCAGTTCTCGTTTGTCTTGGAGTGAAAGTCGCATGTAAACTTTTTCGCGACAGCGGAAACCGTTTGCTTGGATTATGTCGCCCTGTACGAGAGCATCTCGCACAGCAGTATCAGTCCACTCAGCATACGAAACAACCGCAAAAAAACATCTGACGTGTTTCGATACACCGACAAAGACTCGACTCACAGTGCCGTAGCAGCTCATGATGTTTCTAACCCACATACTTGCCTCCGTGGAAACAGTTTGAATCAACCGCCGTTCACTTTCAGATGGCTCATCGCTCAAACGAAGGATTCTGTCATCAACGCGAAGCTTTCTGCATACAGCTTGCATGAAGTCAAACGGTAGCATTTTAAGATTCACCTTGGGATTCGTAATTTTTGGTACGGCTTCAGCCACGGTCGCCTTGTACCAGTCATCAATTTTCTTTTGAGTAAACAAACTATTTGATGACTTCGTCGCAAGTTTGACTTCATCGTTATCGACAACGGGCTTATTCGCTATCGATGCGTACGCTGGTTTTTCATCATCCGCAGAGGAACCCAGCTTATCGAGTTTATCGTCTTCTTTTTCTTTTTCAACGATGTTGGCGGCATCCGTTCTCGGGTCTTTCAGCGAACTGATATTCAGCCAGTCTGATTTGAGTGGACCAACAATGCGGGCGGTGAACAGAGCCTCTTTGAATGAGATGACACCTACTGCTCGGTACATGCGCCCACCTCGTCGCGATTTGATGATATCAACAACGACCGCGCCTTGTGTGTGCATCGAACGCGGATCAACTTTTAACGGTAACAACATTTGAACCTTGCCAGGTCCACGCTGCCCTTGTAATCGAGCAAAGCGGAGCATCGGTGTGTGATAACTGAACGAGACGAGACGGGCCAGACGCTGCACGGCATTCATGCCTGCGCGCTGCCTATCACTCGGAGTCGTCACGGTGTTTGGGAACACCAAGTCCGCTTTTGTTTCGATTGATGTCCAGAACTTTGTGTCAATCTCTAAAATGACGTCATCGTCATCGTTGGTTGACATCCAGAGCTGATCCGTGGGATCGTCGATGAACGTCGCCCGAGGTGGAATGTGTAAGATGGGTTCGATAGCGTTCCACGGTTGGGATGGATCCCTCAGGGCGATATCATCCATGAAACCACAGAGTTCCCACTTTTCGCCGTTTGGTGCGTCGTTTGATCCTTCTTCCGACCATTCTTCCTCTTGTCGAAATTCTCGACAAAACATGGCGTAGAGCGCGAATTCGTCGTAGGATAGCAAATTAGTGTGGAACACCGCCCATGCGGCGTCTCCACCCTCGGTGTAGCATTGAACCATTTTTCCCTGTTCTATGCTTCTCAAGAATTGCGCGTCGAGGTACGATTCCATCATGCCCTCCGGCCACACTTCAGTCATCGCCACTCGTTCGAGTCCTCGCAGGCTCACCGCTCGCACCGCATGACCCACGGCCATCTCGCCCACGGTGTCATCGCTCTCGCGCACGCGAGCCCACTGCTTCAGACTCAACACTTTCGGTCGAAATCCACTCAGACTCACGCCTTTGACGTTTTTCACGCTTCGCATGCCTCGTTCATCGGCCAATTTCCCACTAGTCTCCGCCGGCAGACACCATCCCGCCTCTTTCGCCGCCGTCGCCGCCGTCGCCGCCGTCGCCGCCTTCGCCCCCTCCGTCGTCTCCGAACCCATCTCCTCGACCACCGCGGAGGCATCGTTGTCCACCCCATCGTCGCCTCGTCCGTTCTCTCCCGCGCCCTCGCTCATCGCGCGCTCCATCTTCCCTCGCGACGGATGGTATCGCCGACGGTTGACGATCGACGCGACGACTCGTCCTCGTCTCGACCCTCGTCGTCCTCGCGTCCTCCGCGCCGTGTCGCCTCCACCGACGCGCGCCGACGCCCAAAAAAATCGCGCGACAAAAACCTATCTATCTCCTCGTCCGCGCGTCGCCCACTCCGTCTCCGCCCGTCGTCGCCCCGTCGTCGTCTCACGTCCATCGCATCCTTCGAGAGCGAAAAAGTCAACGCGTCGATGTCGACGATCGATCGATCGATGTTTCGCCATCGATCGATCGGTCCGATCGGTCCGAACCGCGCGATCGACGAAGTCCCGCGATCGAGGCGCTGGGATGCGGCGACCGACCGGACCGTGGCGACAGAGCGCGCCGCGAGGGAAGGGCGCGAACGAGCGTCGCGTCGCGTCGAGAGATGGAGCGACCGAGGGTGAACGTGCGCGATCACGACGAGAGGTACGAGCCGGTGAATGATTCCTTGCTCGGCACGGGGTCGTACGGGTACACGAAGCTCATGAGAGAGCGAGGAACGGGACGCATGTATGCGTTGAAGTACATTGAGAGGGGGGAGAAGATAACGGAACACGTGCGGAGGGAGATTGTGAATCACCGGAATCTGTCGCATCCTAACATCGTGAAGTTTAAGGAGGTGTTGGTGACGCCGACGCATCTGGCGGTGGCGATGGAGGCGATCGGAGGTGGTGAACTTTTCAGTTACGTGCAACAGCAGGGTAAATTCACCGAGTCGCAGGCGAGGGATTTCTTTCAACACTTGATATCTGGTGTGGAGTATTTGCACAACATGCGAATCTCGCATCGGGATTTAAAGTTAGAAAACACACTAGTAGACCTCACGACGACGCCTGTGCTCAAGATTTGCGATTTTGGATTCTCGAAAGGAGGTTTCGACAGTCAGCCAAAGACACAAATTGGGACGCCAGCGTATATATCGCCCGAGGTTTACAGTGGCTCACAGCCGTATGATGGCGCAGCTTCAGACGTATGGGCTTGTGGGGTGCTGTTGTATGTCATGTTAGTAGGTAGATATCCATTTTCAGATCCTCAAGATCCGAACAATTCGCACAAAATGATGCAAAGAGTGCTCTGTGCAAAGTTTGAGCTCCCGGAAGAAATGACGGAAGAGTGTAAGGATTTACTCTCAAAAATATTCATCACTGATCCCAAGAAAAGAATAACAGTGTCCGGAATCTACAGGCACCCTTGGTTCTTGCACGATTTATCTCCTAGTGTGCCTCTTGGTGACACGCAGCCAGGGCCAACAGAAGATACGGAGGGTTTGCAGAGCCTTGAGGATATCAATGCTATCGTCGATATCGCACGTGAATCCCCTATAAAGCCAACGAACCCTTGGTCTTATGATGACATGGATGGAGATGGCATCGATGACGCTAGCTATCTAGACGATGATTACTGAGTTTGTTATGATCGGACATTAGAAATTGGATGTGAGACGTGTGGTGTGACTCGTGCGCGTACAGTATTACACGTCTAGAACTAGAAACAACTCCAGTGATGTCGGTTGAAAAACCTGCGTAACTTGATCTACTCGTGCGCGTATTGTAGACTAAAACTTGTTGTCCGGACGTGTCTCCAGCCACTTTTGCACTCCTTTATTACCTCCAACGTTCTCTAGAACGGCGGAGATCTTTTCGCAGTCCGCAAACGAAGCGGAAGCCTTGTCAGCATCAGAGAAGGCCTGCGTGAGCGCGCAGTACAACACAATATCCGCGAGAGACATCTTGTCCCCAACCGCGAAACCATTGTCTCCTGTGACTGTTTCGATCTTTTTCATCCACGTCGGCATGGTTTCTGCGAACCACTTCTCTTTCGCTTCTTCAATTTCTGGCGTGGCGGGTGCAAATGGATTACCGCGAACCTTGTTGTACGCGTCTCTCAAGTCACGAATGTGCTCACAGTACGCATCGATCTGCGCTTCTTGAATCTTACCTTTGCCCATCAATCCTAAATCTTTAGCGACGTAACGCTCGATTGCACGACTCTGCCCGATTTGTTCACTACCAACCTCCAAGATGGGCAAACGCATCAGGTTGGCGTCGAAAACTCCGTTCTCCTTATCAACGCCGTGCTGATCACAAATCTGTGGTTTTGGACCATCCATTGAAAACGTGTACCTGTAATCATTGTATTCTACTTCAGCGGCAGCGAAAATGGTACGAATGACTTCTGCCGCGCCGCGAGCGTCAAAATACCTCAAGGTGGGCTTCTTTTTTCGAAGTTTACTCTTGGACTTGGCAGAGATGTGCGCCTTGATGATCCCCGCGCTCGCGATAAAACCAATGCCAAAAGCTTGCGCCGCCGACAGTTCAATGGTTTTTGACTGTGCGACTGGCGCGGGAGTAGTTTTAGCGGCGATGGAGGCGATTTCATGTGTCTTCGTTGGCGGGGCTAACTTGGACGAAGTTGACGCGCTTTGAGCGACGATGCGCGTTCGGTCGACTCTCGTGCGACCGATCGTAATAGGTCGCGCCATCAAAGGCGCGTTAGTGATCGATAACATGCTGTGAAAGTGTGTAAAACTTCTGGAACAGCCGCGTATCACTGCGGTCCGCCCCAGAAGCTTATCAGGGTGAAACTCCCGATGGGGATGTCCTGCCCCTCACCATCTACTTCCATCACCATCTACCTTCATACCTAACTATTAAAACATTTGAAATTTCTATCTAAAAGCATTATGTGATTCATCTACTCTGTTTTCGTTCGCCCAGAGGCTCCGTGGACATCGACCAGCTCGTAGGCGTCGATGATGTTGACCAAGAACCAAATGTTTGCACCAAAAAATGCAAGAGAAGCAATCCAAAGACTCCTGTAAACTTGCATACCTTTGAATTCGAGCGAGTAAGCCCATGCCAACCACTGTAACTGAGTAATAGTCCAAAGTGAAAACGAAAAAATTACGTGTTTCCTTCGATGGCTCTTCAAGAGAGATGGGAGGATAAGTGGCAAGAGCATGAACCACCACACAAAATATTGCGCAGTGCACACCTTGTTAAAAGTGACAAAAGCAAGCGTTTGCGCAAACAAAGCAAACGGCATGTCATGTGCGAGGAGAAAACCTAGAAGTAGTACGACACTGAGCATCGGTAAAGCGCTCGATGCCAAGAGATCTGAGATTTGCTTGACATGTGAAAGCCATAACGCAGAGTCGTGCTGCACGTGCGCGTCTAAATAAACACCATAAAAAGCTGGCGCAAAGTTATGACGGTGATCTGTCCTTCGAAGGTGGTAAAGCATAGATTCATCCAAATATTCCATTCCATACTTGGCGAAAGAAACCCAGCTGAGTCCGAAGAATGTCAGCGCAGAGATGATGCTAAATTTAACATTTTGAACCGTCACCCAGGAGAGGGACTTAAATTGTTGTTCCTGAAACAAATTGCGATCACCAACAGCGTCTCTCTTACTCAAGAATGCAACAAACATCAGCGAATGAATGATGGGATAGAGTCTAAAGTGCACGACGACACCATACGCAATCGCCCCTTTCGCGATATCACCGACCAACAAAGAGTGTACTACTAGCAGCATCAAAACTCCCGTCAGCGACTCACAGCTTCCTCTGGTGCTTATTGTACACGTGAAGGGATTAAATAACCATGTCCACAGGGCGTACTTGAGCTCACGTCCGTGATACCCTCGCAGTAGACCAATTTTCAGTATCAGCACACCAACTACAACATCTAGAGCGCTGAACAAAAACTTGCCGTAAACCTCGTGGATGAGCACGTTCGGAGTAAGCAATACGGCTAGTATAGGTGGATACCTGTACGTTGCGCGCGCATATGGTGACCCGCCATTGACTACGTGTTTTGCAGCGTCTGTGTAAACGATGTAGTCGACGTCCGTATACTTGACGTCGAAGTGAGCGTCCTGATGAGCGCTCCACAAGATTAGAACAAGACGTAAGGCGATGGCGCAAACAAAGGTAAGGGCGAAGTCACTCCCATTATCTGATTTGACTGACTTCACCATTGATCGAGCGACGTCTAGTGCGGTGGGATACGACTGAAAGTTTTTCAACAACTAAGCGCTAAAGTTTTCGAGCTCTACTGATGGTATCGAGGAGTTCGTTTAATTTGTTGTGAAATTCAGCACGTTGCGAAACCTTGCGATCGCGAGAAAAGCTTTGTTCAATTTGAGCTCTCTCTTTCGACGCTGACTGTGCCGTACTGCGCGGAAAATCCAAACACTCAGTGGCGGCGCTTGCCTTGTTTTCATAAGAGGATGCGTTGTTGATGGACGTTTGATAGCCAGATCTTCCGTGGGATGGTGATGGAGACGAGCATTGACGTATTGACGCACGATTGATGAAATCCACCATTCTTCGCAGTCGCGCCTCAGTTTTCTTCACACTAGCTTCAGCCATCGCCTGTCTAGCTTCTGCATCTTTAGCTGCTTTTTCCATCATCATCATGCGACAGTAGAAATCTGCTTCGTGGTGATTATTCGTTGAACTATCCTCAAATAGACGAATAGGCCGTACATCAAGTGCCACCTTGTTACCAAAAGGCGTACTAACGGGTGAATTCTGTGCGCTGTCGTACATTTCCACGGAATGTCGAGATTGACTTGGGGGAGCACTGAACGAACTTGTCTTCCAACAGATTTCTCTTTCAGCAGTATCTTTAGCAGATTGGAAGAGACGCACTGCCTCGTCGAGCGCTTCTTGAGATCTTTCTATATCGGTTTGATATTTGCGCTGATCGTCCTTAAGTCGCTCTACCTCTTTCCTCAATGCATCCATCTCTGCTTGAGTTTTCTGCTTGTCGTCTTCTTGTTTCGCTCGGATCATCTCTGCCTCTTCAAGCTCTTTTCTCATCTGCATCCGAAGTGTTTCCAATTCATCCTCCATCGAACCTTGGTCGTCATCGAGTTCCCTCAACAGTGCTGTTTTTGATTCGACCGCGGCTTCTAGTCCTTCCAACTGTCTTTTGACTTTATCCACGTATTCTTCGTGCTCCTCGAGAATCTCCACCGAAATTTTCGTGTCAGATTTTGCTTGAAAAAGTCGAGCCTCTTCTTCTTCGATTTCAATCTGCAAGTTTTCCAAGTGACTTCGCAATCTCTCTTCTTCATCCTGACATGCCTTGCGCACTACCGCAGAGCTCTTGTGCTGGTACTCCAAGTCTTCCGCGAGCTGCGCCTGTTCGTTCTCCAGGAGAGTCAATTGTGTACGAGTCCTCGTGAGTTTATCTTTTACCACCGCTTCGTCACTAGACGTAACTTCTCTTGTCGTCCTGAGTTCCATCGTTTCCCGGCGAAGTTTTTCAAGCTTGAGCGTTTCTTCATGTACCTGGCTGCGAATTTGCGCTAACTCGTCTCGTAACTTTGCCTTGTGGTACCCGCAAGTGATACTCTCTACATGCGATTCTCCGCCGCCGAGCGTATCATCACCATCGCTTTCAACGATCTGCTCTTCGCCAATCGTATTATTATTGCCGTTCGCCTCCCCTAAAGTCTCTCGTTCTCGTTGACTCTTTAGCAGAGCCTTGACGAGCTCCTCGGCATCCGCGCTCACTGCCAAGCCCGTCTCAGCCTTGGAAAAGTTTGTAGACTCCACCGGGGTCGCCGGTGGCGGAGTAGTCTCCATGCTAGAACCGATGGTTTCATATCCGTCTCCCTTTACGTCTATCGCGATCGTTTCCAACCGCTCTCGAGTCTCTATATTTGCCCGCTCCGCTTCGGCTTGCACCGCCTCGCACCTCGCCTCCATCTCAAGTCGAAAACGTTCTGCTCGTGCGCGCGCTTCCGACGTCGTCTCTCGTCCCTCCTCCGACGCGCGTCTTCGTAAAACATCATCTTCTACGTGATTTCCACTTTCCTCGCTCCTCTCCGCCGAGTTCAGGCCCGGCGTCGCCTCCATCATCGCCGACATCGCCGCTCAATTGAAGTTTGGCGCCAAAAGATCCAATCGCGCGCGTCTCGTCTCGTCTCGTCGACGCTCGTCCGGTGCGCAGCCTTCGTCGTCGCCGCGATCGAGGCGCGAAGAGCGATCGATTCCGCGACGATGAAACGGGTCCGCGCGCGCTCACCGCGTCGCGCTCTCGGACCGCACCACCGACGCCCGAGCGACGTCGACGCGACTCATCCGTCTCCATCGTCGTCCGTTCGTCCGTTCGTCCGTCGTCGGTTGGTCGAATGCGCGAGTCGTCGTGAGCGCGGAACGAGTTTGGTCATTTTCGCGTTCGATATGGATGAATGCGCGCAACCACCGAACATGAATGAATGAAACTGAATCTTGCAAAGCGCGCTCGCCCGGACGTTCGTTGTCGGTGGACGTCAGAACGAGAGAACGGTGGAGGCGAGAGACGAGGGCGATGTCAGCCATCAAGGTGCGGCGCGGGAGGGGCGGACCGACGGACTCGAAGGACTCGCGGGTCGCGCTCGAAAGAGACTGGAGCAGAAGATGGTGCCGAACGACGCGTCGAGAGAGAGAGTGTTGGATCGAGCGCGCCGGTGAATGGTAGAGTTTGACGCCTGTGACTGACGTGTGAGGTTGTGTTTATTTTGTGATTAGGTGACGAACGTCGCGCCAGGCGCGGAGGAGTCGAACCTTCGTGAGTTTTTCAGCACGGCTGGGGAGATCGAGCGCGTGCAACTCTTCGAAGGCAACGGCGGACGTCAAGCTGTGATCGAGTTTATGCACAAGGAAGCGGTCAGCGCGGCGGTATTATTGAATGGTTGTTTGTTGCTGAACCATCCTCTCAATATTACTGAGTGCGAATATCCAGTCCCTGAAGATATCGGAAGAGAAGACGTCAAGTTGAATAGCTTTGAAAGCAAGTTCGCGGGATTTTTGGGAAAGACTATCTTGGCTGGTAAGCAAGCTATGACGGCTGTGAAAGAGTTCGATGAGAGGAATCAGATTACTGCAAAGACAAAACAAAATATCAAGGCCATGGATGACAAGTTGCAATTTTCGTCGAGTATGAAAAAGTTTGACGAAAAGGCTGGGTTGACAGAGGGTGTTAAAAAGTTTTCATCGACGGCGCAGGCGCAAGTGGCTGAGATAGACAAGTCCCTGAAAATCTCCGCGACGACGAATGCAGTTGTCGGCATCGGTAAAGATGCTGCCGGTATGGCGGTAAACAAGGCGATGGAAAATAAGATCGTTAGCAACGCTACGACGACGATAAATGAAAGCTTTACGAATGCGAGCAACAAGGTGAAGGCAGTAACGGCAGAAGCAAAGGCAACTGCCAAAAGGGATGAATCCCAAGTGGTCGGGGATAATTCGGCAGCACAAGCCAACTCTAACTCTCAAGACATCCCTGAAGCTGAACCAGCTCAATGAATTTTGTAACGAACATCTACTTCAAACATTGACGTGACAGTTTGACGCGACGCGACGCGACGGCCGACTCTATCGACATCGAGAAAGTCGGGCGCGTTGCGTGCGAGTGAGATAAATTCAGACGAAAGAGACAGAGAAAGAGCGCGTGTAGGAGGCACTCCACGGTCGGCGTGCATAATTGGGCGAAAGGCGACGCTTCGGTTCGTCAGTTCGTAGTTCTCAAGACACTAAAGTAACTGAAAGAACATTTTACCGCGATAGACGTGAGCAGGACCCGCGTAACATCAACAAGTCTCATTCGCAAATGTACAGGAAATGGGATGCGTTCGTTTCGTCTTTATCGGATTCTGAAGAAGAAGAAATCATTTTGAAAGCCAAGCAGGCTCACAGGCAGGCTCTCATTCAGATGACAGTTTCAAGAGAACCTTCAAAACCTTTTCGATATGGAATAGGCGATTTCAAAGATCCAAAAGGCGTGATAAGTCTCAAACAGTACTATTATGAGGATTACACTGAGGTGGCAAAAATTTTCGTCGATCTACCCCACCAATCTGAAATCACAATTCACAGTTTCGATTTCCGAGCTCAAAGTTTCGTCATCAATCTGCACTGGAGAAATGGTGAACTGCGATACCGCTTTGCTATACCTGAACTGATAATGGAGATTCGCCCCGAATTGTGCACGTGTTCCATTCAATCGAAAAGCTCTCAAAAGCTGATCGTTGAGCTCCAGAAACTTGGCAGGGTCCATTGGCCAAGTCTTTCGTAACTTTAACTTAATTTCCTCACTGTAATTTCCTCGCTTTCGAGTATTCAATTACATTCATGCTAATAATTTACAATTCACTCCTGCAGTTGTGACCATCTCCTAATAGATTCTTCAGCCTCTTCGCGAGCCAGACGCTCAAACATTGTCTGACGTTTCACTTCTTGCAGTTCTCGAGAAATTTCAAGTTGTGCACTTGCACTTGTTGCGGACCTTGACGATCGAGCTGAGAATGGTGATGCACCCTGGTTTAACGTTGGTGTTGCGTAAGAAGGCGGTGAAGCGTTCCCTGTTGCCACGTATGCCCCGGTCAAACCTTTTGATTCAGCAACCTGAGCCGCGGCAGAGGCAATTCGTTCAGTTGTCAGTTGCAGGGCTTCGCGTAAACCACATACTTCACCAGTTGCCTTTGCAGCAAGCTTCTCAGCAGTATCGCAGCGTGTGAGTTGCTCGTCCAGAGCGACCTCGAGCTCTCTAATCCTGTCTTCTGGATGGCCTGAGTGTACACTTGTCGGTGTTGCCATAGTGTATCCACTTTTCACATTTGAACGACGCTCAAATAGAGATTGTTCGACAGGTTCTAGAGGTGTTTTGGACTCGGGAGGTATTGGCACTGTTGGCAAGGTCACGTGGTCCAAAGCGTCAAGGTGTCTTCGTAAAGTTACGACTTCAGCTGTCTTTGCGTCAAGTTGCATTCGTAACTCAGCTGCCACTCGCTCGGCAACATCAGCACGAGCTCTTGATTTCAGCTCCTCTTTCGCAAGTTCTTGTACAATAAGCTCCAACTCTCGCTCATTTGACCGCCGCACGGATGGATGACCGCGTGATATAGAAACTTTTAAGCGAGTCAGCTTTTCCTCAAGTTCTTCAATCCTCTTCACGTTTCCATTGTCCCCCGCCTGCTCTGTCAGTTTACCATTGAGTGTGTCTCGAAGCACGTTTTCCAAACGCGCTGTTTCAGCATGTTTTGCTTTCAACGCTTGACGCTGGACCTGTAGATCTTTTCTTAAAATTGCAACCTCTCGCCTCAGCTCTTCTTCTTTGTGCTCTGCCTCGGCTAACCGCTTCTCAGCCTTTTTCAACTTTTCCCGATGTCCTGCTGACTCTTTTCGCAAGGACGCGTTCACGATAGTAGCTTCGTTTGATTTTTTCGTTAGACGTGCGATTTCGTTGCGAGCGAAGCGAAGTGCGTTATCACTTTGCAGAGCACGAGTCCGTTGTTGTTCAAGAGCGAGTGTAGCATCTCTCTTTAGAGCTAGCGCTCTGTCCCTCTCCGTTTCAACTCGTTCCTTCGCTCTGAGAACCAACTCGAGCTCTTCCGCAAACCTCTGTACTGCTGGTTTCGTCGGAGTTCCCCAAGGAAGGCTCTCGATGACATCGGGACGAACCTCGGAGACATCACCAACACACGGCGACAACGGCTTGCTCAATTCGATGCTGGCTTTAACGCGCTCTTCGCGGCCGCTGACGGATGCGATGTTTTCATAGCGTGACAGAGGTTTCTTCTCAACATCGACGCGCGGCTCCGCGTTCTCCATGCGACTCCGCCGGCGCGGAGTGACGTTGAATGAGCGGCCCGAGGGTCAAGCAAGTGGGACGCACAAAGTCTAGCAGTCTACTGTAGCTGAAAATCTAATATCCTAAGCATCTATAATCGTCTTCGTAGAGCGTTTTGAATCTGTCGAGGTACTTGCCCGTTTGGGTAGAAGGTTTTGGGACTCTCACGGAAACACCACCGCGAGTGTACAACACGTCAACTGGCTCGTAAAGCTCTCCCCGATCAGGAACTCTTTTCCCTGCGATGACGTGAGAATGGAAAGCGTCGCTCTGGGCTTTGAGATAACGTTCGCGCTCTGGAACTGCGCACTCATGCTCCACGTGGGCCAGGGGTTTTCGAGCGGGGTGATTTAAATTCACGTTCAGCTCGTCTAGGAGCCGATTCCAGTCTCTGTCGAGAGACTCAATGCGGCCGATGAAGTGAATTGGCACACGGGTGCCGCGATGAGTAACTCCGCTGAGTCGAGTAATCATAGATTCAAAATGTTCATCCAGCCATGGATTATTCAAGAAGCTTGCCTCTTCATCATCTCTGGAACAGAATTTTGCGCTCAGCCTCGACTTGGTGCGCAAGATTTCCAGTACGTCGATCACTTGCTCAACGGTTGGCGGTTGGGTCGGTGTTTTACCGCGCTCACATCCCTGACACATTGAACGACAGAATGCTTGACGATAACCTGAAGCAAAACGCACGCTCGGGTTTCGTACAAATGTAAAAAATGTGTAAGATTTGAGTACTTCATCCGATAGCGTTGCCGTTGTTGACCGTGCCTCACCATCTCTCCCCGAAACTTGCTCCTGAATTGACCAACTGACATTGTAGACAGTCGACAATCGATCGCGTATACTTTCACTTGCAGCCTTTGTGATATCGACATAAACTGCTTTTAGATCAGGTACGACCACTACATCTGTCCCACCAGATTTACAACGCAAATTTTCTTGCGTCGCGCGATCGAGACGCCACTGACAAGCTGGAGAGTTGAACGTCGCCTCAGCGTCCTCTAAATATCCACCCACGTCCCCGAGCGCCGCGGCGCTCAGTCGCCCTCCCCCATCGATCCACCGAAAAATAGTGACACCAAATGTCAATAAACACGATAGCGCGAACGCACAGCTACACCGATACAGAATAGACGACGTCCCGCATCCTCCCCTCGGCTGTGAAATCGATTCCCGGGGCTCCGATTCGATCTGCACGAGACCCAGTGATTCTCCGAGCTCGGCTCGTGAAAAGCTGCTGGATGAACTATCTCGAGCCTCATCAACTCGCGTCCAGCGTGTGGATTCAATATGCCCCTCGCGCACCGTCGTCGTCGTCGACGTCGCAGCGGTCTCCTCGGTCGACAGGAGGGCGTCGTGCTCGTCCGCGACGTTACGTCGCCCGCCTATTCCAAGCATGCGGCCCGGTCGCGAAGAGCACCGAGACAAAGAACGTTATCTCTGTTCTTTGTCTCGGTCTCGCGCGCGATAGAATGTGCACGTCGTCACGAGACGTGTTGTGTCGGCACTGGGTACAACACCATTCTTCTTTTTGGGGGGTACACGTACACGGTATTGAATAATACTGATTACAACAACTGTCTCGTCTATAGCGAACGATATAGCCAGAATCTCCCTTGTGAGTAAGAAGAAATGTCTTCCTTCGAAACTCTCTGCTTTGGTGTCGAATCATGATTTTGGCGCACCCCGCGCGAAAGCGCTCTTTGGCGTGGTTTGAGCTGATTTTACGGGCTGACGTAATTTCCCGTCAAGTGGACCGACGAGAGCCTCAATTTCAGTCAGGAAAAGTAATCTGTGCCCGTAAGACTGAATGCCAAGCACTCTTTGGAGAAGCTCATGCTGTTCTCCCATTGATAACAAACCCAGCTCTTGATGCATCTTCAGCAATATTTTCCCGTAGATGTGGTTGTGCCTGAAAGCATGAACATATGCTTCAAGACCTATCGCGCTCAGCCATCGATCCATCGCATCATTGTCCACCGGAACTGAAACCTCCTGTGACGATGAAACAGAACCGTTACGAACTTGAGGCGGTGGTGATGCAGCAACAGCAGATGACGACGACGACGACGAGTCTGGGCTGAGTGCTGCTACACCATTCTTCTGTCGAAGTGCTGGTGCCTTAACATCATTGTGAATGGCTTCCACGGCAGTGATAAGACTGGGTATAGAAGCAGCCATCGTTTCCTGGTTATGTACGTTATAATATAGCTTACTTCCAACGAGAATTCCGAGCCATCCATCGGGCTCATATGATTTCTCAACTTTGACAGGAATCAAACATTTTTTCTTCGTGTACGCATATTCAGCCTCAGTACGGCAAGCTTGAGATTCTTTGTAGCGACTAGAAATACACATGATGATTGCATCAGAAGATTCGATCGCCGCTGCCATTGCCTCGAGCGTTGAACCCATCATGCGGTCCACGTCCATCCATACATTGAAACCTCTAGCATTGAGTTCTTCTTTCAACTGCAACACTGTTGATTGATGGTGCCATTCATAGGAAAGCATCACCTGTGCCTTAGCGTTTTCAATGGCGCCAAGTTTTTGCATATCTTCTTCGCTTAATCCCATAGAAGTTTCCTCGGCTCCTTCTTCGTCACTTTGGGGCTGAAGCATCCATAAAGCTCCGCGTGCCTTCATCTTCGTGTTCTCACTACATAGTCTTCTGGCTTCTTCAAGGGCCTCAATAACCCCTGGCTCTTCGAGAATTTTGGCTTTCACATCCTCGTCGAACGCCAGGTTCCATAGCGCACTGGCAGCCCAAAATGAGGCTCGATCCCATTGATGCTGCTTTTCTCGGAGTACTCTGACAAGGAGCTTGATTACACCCGCATTTGCAAGTCGAGGCTTTGCAGCTTCCATCGTGGCCAAATTCGCAATACCTTGCGTGTATTTCCATACGGTATGCTTTATATTTGCATACGATTCCCCGTCACACGCAGTTTTAAAGAGGTCGACCAATTCTTCCATGATTGAATCATCCTTACTAAGCCTTTCGTCATTGTCTTCACGCCCAATAAGATTCGCAATCACGATGGCAGCATTGATGCGGCTCAGACCTGAAGTCGTCTCCAAAATACTGCCCGCAAAATCGACAGCTCCGTGAGTTGTCAATAATTTCACTTGCGCAGGAGTCTGGCTCAGATTTCTGAGAAAGATCATTCCGTGATCACACTCCGTTAGCCCTCGCACGTCACGCCACATTCGTGTGCACATCTCTTTGCTTTGACATCTATTTTGCATCAACTGCAGCAGCACCGGGGTGAGACGAGACTTCGCCACCACTCGATGTAAATCTTCATTGAACGCGACCAGAGTTGATGCCAAGAAGAGCGCTGAACATCGCACTTTCTCGTCCACACCCGTCGTGCACATGTTGCGAAAATACTGAAACATATTATGTCCATTCCCAACTTTCCAACACGCTGAAGCGTTACGATAGCAGATGGCTTGCAGCGCGGAGAAGGCTTCAGCACAATCTTCCGTCGCAAGTGTGCACAGATTTTCTACGACATCTCCTAACAAAACTTTTGACTGTGCTGGTTGGAGCTTTCCCCGTTCCTCGATCAGTTGAACAAGTGCCTGCCTGATCCACTCTGCGGCGTCGATCGCCTCCGCTGTTGGCGCGACAATGGAACCTTCTTCCAATTCTTCGACGAATTGACGCAAAGCGGCCGCTTTTATCTCCAGGTTGGCTTCGAACTGTGCGGGCTCACCGATGAATTCCGGAACGTACAACACGCCTGGAGATAACGTCGGGACGACCTCTGCCTCCACGCGCTTCGCCGCCGCGCTCGTACGTGTCACTCCTGTGCGCGCATGTCTGCTTTCCCATGCTTTTGGACCTAATCGCGTTTTCGGGCGCTGATATCCGGCGCGAGCGCGTGCGACAGCCCGCATGTGTGCGCCGTCGAGTGACGTGCACGGTGCCGGTAGCGCGCGGGAAACTCGGGCAACCGTCTCGTCACACACAGTCGTGCGCGTGTGCTCGACACAATGAGTGAGGCTCAGAGGCCCGCGACGCGACGAAGAAAGTCGTCTTCCCGCGCATCGTCGCGCCAGGTGTTCGTATTCGCCAACGTGGCGCTCGCGGGGCTCGTTTTCGTTGGCTGGGGAATAGACCAAGCGAACGCGGAGAAGTCACGGTCTCGCAGCGGAGGAGCGGCGGCTTGCATCAATCTAAGCCCGCGCGATGCGGTTGTAGCGGTGTGTTTGCAGAACGATTTCATGGATGCTCGAGAAGCGGACGGATCGTACGTGGGATCGTCGCCAAAAGTAGCTAAAGAGGTCCCACAAGACGTAGTGACTGATGGTGGGAAGATCTTAAAGCGAGGAGCCCTTGCGGTCAGCAAGGGACATGAGGTAGTCGGTATCGCAAATGAATGGCTCAAACGAGGATCTGAAGGCGGTAGCCGACTGATGGTAACTATGGACTGGCATCCAAAGGATCATTGCAGCTTTTGTAAATTTGGAAAGAAAGGAAAACAGACACTTGACTGCGTCTGGGGTTGTGAGGGGACTCAAGGGCTCTGTGTCACTGGTGCCAGTGTACCTAAAGAAGTATTTGACTCGTCTAATCGTTGTCTGGATGAGATATCGTCGAATGATTACGCGCAGAGTCGCTATTTTCAATGGCCTCCACACTGCGTGGAGGGCACGTTTGGCGCTGAATTAGATCCTTTTCTGCATGTTCCAGCTGGAACTGTAACACTGAAGACCTCTTCAGCTCGAGATAAAGACTCGTACAGTATGTTTCATTCGATTGATGAAAGTAGTGGCCGCTCAATGGAAGCAATTTTGAAAGACGAAAATATCAAACGCGTCTTTATCATGGGTCTCGCAACCGACATGGTTGTGAAGAATACATTATGGGATATTTTGGCCGCACAAAACGCCACAAAATCAGAGGCCGTGCTTATCGCCGCGGGTGCTCGTGGGGTTTTTGACGAGCCTGGTGACTATTATCTCTCTTCACCGAAAAGTGGAAGTGGTATTGTTAAAGCAGAAGCTGTTGCTCGAGGGGCCCAAATTGTTGCGCACAGCAACATCGATGATGCCCTCGCTGAGTTATGCGCGGGGACGTGTGACACGGACAAAGATTGCCCTGAATATATGTTCTGTGATACTTTGGAACAACCATATGGTAGATGCAAGCCTCGTCAGAAGAGTGATGGATTTGCCGCAGCAGCAACATTCATTGCACTGATAGGTGCACTCATAGTGTTTCGTAAAGATATCATCGAATCTTATAATAATCGACACAAGTCGCGGGGACCTCCTACAGACTTTGTTGTACTTGTGGAAACGGATATCGAAGGCTCGAGTGAGTTGTGGGAGAAAATGGGCGAGCTTGGAAAGGGTGATGTTATGAAGAACGGAGTAATGAAGCTCCACGACGAGTGTCTTCGGCGCAGTATGAAGAAGTATTTTGGCTATGAGCTTCTCGTTCGTGGAGATGCATTTCTTGTGGCATTTCATTCTGTATCGGACGCACTTTCATGGGCTCTCCAGGTCCAGCTTGATCTCGTGAACGCTTCTTGGCCTCAGGACTCCCATAATGTCACTCCCGGGACAATGCAAGAATTCGGTCGTTACAATGGCCTACGGGTACGTATGGGCATTCACTGTGGCAAAGTGGAGAAATGCATAAAACATCAAGGTAAAATTGTTTATGAAGGCAACGTCCTGAAGCAGACGACAGCAGTCGCCGATGCGGGTGTAGGCGGTGGTATCCTGCTTTCGCAGGCAACCTTGCCAATATCAAGCACCGATTCAGCGTACGTGCTGTTTGATCAAGGTTTACATACCTTGGATGCGTTTAAAAGCCCGCAGCGACTAAAAGAAGTGTATCCAGAGGAACTCGCGAGTCGCAGTGATGTCAGGGCGAAGTTGGATACCGTAGAGAGGCTTACACCATCCTTCCATGATGCACCAGAGGGCAATGTCACTATGATCTACGCACACGTCGTTGGACTTAGTGATTTACAAAAGGCAGTTGGTATTCAAACTGTGGAGAAAGGACTGAGCGTAATGTTTGAAACTTTACGAAAAGTACTTATGCGCCCGCACTGCAACGGCTATGATTGCCGCGGGTACGAAAGGAATGGAGAGAATATGTATGTCTTCAGCGGTTACAAGAACTGTTTGCTGTTTGCCCTGGAGGCTCAGCTAGAGTTACAAAAAGCTGATTGGCCCGAAGAGTTGAATGAATATTTACAGACGAGTGCGGTGCGTGGTATACCGGTTCGTATGGGTATGCATAGTGGTCCATTGAAACGGATTCGTATTCCGGGTGAAGGTCTGGCTGATTACTATGGAGAGGGTGCAAACCGTGCGGCACGAGTTATGTCAGTCGCAGTAGGCGCGCAAATAACGTGTGTGGAGCTGGAACTTGAGAGATTACTCAAGGAAGATAGCACGGGATTACCAGACATCATCATCGACCGTTTGGGAACATTCGCATTGAAGGGAATCCCAGGCGTCACATCACTCGTGCAAGTTGCACTGAACAAGGAATTGGCGGAACTTGGTGGATGTAGGTACAAGGTAAGTAAGAAGGCACAACTCGTGCATCCTGCCTCTACACCAGTGCGTCGTGTTCATTCTTCCGCATCAACGTAGTACCCACGATAGCTTTTGTCTGTATGGGTGAACATGCATTTTACAGGCACTGGTGACGCCGGCTGACTACCTTTCGAGCGTTATCTAGAATCATAATCATTTGAAATATTACGAGTAGATGGTTTACAATACTTGTACGTGCTTTGAAGTCTATACGTTCAAGTTCTCAACTGCGAAAGGACTACATTCAGGTGCTCAAGACTATCCCGCAAGTTCTCGAATCCAGCCTCTGCGACAGAGTGTGTAAGCTCGTGCAAAAGTGCCGTGCTCCCTGTCTCGTATTTTTCACCGTTGGGACCAAATAAAATGATGGGAGTGTGGGCTGGATCTGCAAAAAATTTGTCTCTAATCTGCGCTTTTGCTTGCATGCGCTGACGCGTGATGAGGGCTGAATCGAAAGCAAATCCATGGTTATGTCCAACTTGCCATTCCACGGGCACACGCTTACCCTGATCATTTATTTCGCAGACACAATATTTATACTCGTGAGGCTCGTCCGCAAAGAGCGATGTTGACACCTGCCAACTCCCATCCCCACTACGTGTCATATACTCAGCAGTCTCCAGATCCCATTTGTGCCAGCTTCCTACCAAAACTAGAAATTGATGTTGGGCGACATCCTTGCGAACTCTGAACTCACAAGAAATCATATGTGTCATTAGACCGCCAAGAGCATGTTGCCGCATTCTTTGGACTGCTTCATTCACCTGCGCTAACGTGAGCCTTGTCGCTTCTCGGGCTTCCAAAACGGACGAACTCAACTGAAGATTGTCACCAACTTCCCGACTCGGAGATTGGGGTACTTCAACCTTAGTTGTTTTTAGTACAAGTATCTCTTTCTGCATATCTTGTAACCGTTGATTTGCGCGAGACCTTTCGTTTTCGAGTTGTAAAATTTCATTTTTCAAATGCGCAATTTCTGTTGGCTCAGAACCAGAAAACTCAGCTATGGACGCAACAGACTCCAATTTAAGTCTCATGGACTCTTCGAGTTCGAGCAAACGCTGTTTATAACGATCGGCACGTTCGTTTGCTTCGCTAACTAGACCCTCCAATTTAGCAAGGGCTTCAGTACTGATGTCAGACTCAGTTGAAAGCCGGTTTGACTCACTTTCACGCGAGCTGGAAGTCTTCAATTCGGCTATTTCTTCCATTAATTGTGAGACTTTTTCTTCAGCATTCATCAGATCTGTTTGATATTTCTCCGCCTCTCGCGAGTTGACCGCAACCTTAACTTTGAGGGTTTCGAGCTCAGACCCTGTGATCTCTAACTGTGATTTGTAGAAATCAACTTCTTCACCATTCACTATCTTGTTAAAATCTTCTTTCATCGACTCAGATTTGATTTGCTCTTCCACTAATGCATCAGAGGCTTTCTTTGCTTCTTGGCGTGCATTGAAAAGCTCAGTTTGCAGAGATGTGATTTTTAATTCATATTCATCTACATCCCAGGTAACTCCTGTCTGGCGGAGTGTCCCAAGTTCCATTTGTGCACTTTCGAGTTCATGCCTGTACTGATCGATTATGGATCGCTGGTTTGAAATTTCGCCCGTCGCATCTGACAAAGATGACTGTAGCTTGTCAACTTCGGTCTCAAGTCGCTGAGCCTCGGCGCTCGCGGTCATGCTCTGCTGCGACAAATCTTCACAAAGAGCAGAGAACTTGTCCTCCATC
>MDTE01072064.1_pt1 | contig 26278 bp, 29 predicted proteins | sample 811231 | NCBI WGS metagenome assembly MDTE01 (sample SAMN05326651, study PRJNA326480) | marine metagenome | isolation source: seawater | place: Indian Ocean: Red Sea | collected 2010
AAGAAATTTGTAATTGAATTAGAAAAGCCATTTTTGGGAATATGTTTGGGTTGTCAATTGCTTGGAGAGATTATCGGAGGAACTGTAATTAGATCTAAGAATCCTGAAATAGGTTTCTATAAAATCAAATTAAACAAAGAAGCACTGGTTGATGATGTTTTTTGTAATTTCCCAAAAAATTTTTTTGTTTTTCAATGGCATAGTTATGAAGTCGCCGATCTTTCAAACCCTAATGTCAAAATTCTTGGCAACTCAAAAAACAAAGCCATTCAATTGTTTAAATATAAAAACCATGCTTACGGAATGCAATTTCATATTGAGATTGACAAAAATACAATCAGAAAATGGTCATCTAACCTTGATTATCTTAAAACACTAAAAAAAAGATTTGGAAATAATCCAATAGAAAAACTCGAATTACAACAAAGAGATAAATTAATTGAAATGAGAAAATTATGCGAAGAACTTATAAAAAGAATTTCCACACAAGATGGTTAATTTTTTTTTTCTAGAAAAATATCAAGTCCTTTATTTATTAATGGTACAAAAACAAGAATTCCAATGAAAACCGTTGGCCAGGCAACCAAAAATCTATTTAACCATAATTGAAAAAAGTCACCATTAGTAAAATTAAAAAAGATTATTACAGCTGAAACTGCAGTACTTGTACAAAAAGACATTATTATGGCAAAAATAAAAAACCTATATTTACTCATTATATCTAACAATAAAGTACTTGATTAATTTGAATATCAATTTGTTTATATTTATAATTAAAAATTTTGTATATCATTGTTATTATTAAATGAAAGAAAAACAAACTAATTTGTTAAAACTTTTCTTAATTTTGAAGATTTTAATTTTTTATAATCTTTTTTTTCCTTCTAAAATTCATAGTATTCATCACCACAGTAGATTGATGATCAATTTATTGGAAGGTACGGAATATTTGTGGAAAAAAAGGGTTTTGATTTTTAATCTAAGAGGTCAAGAAAATCAGAGAATGGTAAAAAGCTTGATGTCAAATTTATGTGAACTGAGGAATAGAAAATTATTGGTTTTTTTTAAAAGAGATAAAAAATATTACAATTTCATTACAAATGATATAGATAAATCCCTAAAGTTTGATTTTCCTTTTAAAATAACACTTATTGGTATTGATGGAGATTTAAAATATAAAAGTCAAGAAAATGAAGAATTAGATTTTTTATTTAAAGTGATTGATAAAATGCCAATGAGGAAGAATTCTTTAAAAAAAGATCGAAAATGTGAGTAATTTTTAAAGATTTAAATTAAATAGCAGAGGGCAAAGCCTCTGCTAATCTTGTCTATTCTTTTTCAGAATTATCTTTTGTATCAATTGTTTCTTCTTTAACTTCCTTATGTCCCCCACTACAGTGGTTTGCAGAAACATCAAAAGCACTAAGTGTGAAAAAAAGGGAAAAAGAAAGGGTTAATAAAAGTTTATTCATTTAAGACCTCCAGTTAAAATTAAATTAATAATCTTTTTTTTAAATTCAAGTTATTCAATCGAAGCGCTTGGATTTTTCTTGAATTGAAGATCTTTCAGTTTCTTTAATGTTTTTTCTTTATTAAGGAGCAATCCAATTGCAGCTCCAGTCAAAAAAGCACCTGAGGTAAGCGCCCCGGTTATAAAGGCATTTTTGATAGCAAATTTAATTATGTTCATAATAAGCTTTAAATTTAAATATATATATTTAAAAATATAGTTTATTAATTTAAATAATCTATCTTAATTTTTAAAAACGAACTTTTTATAGGATGTTTATAAGTTGGTTTTGAACGAGTTTTTCAGAAAATTAATTAATTTTTACCTTGTTAAGGTTTACAAAAGAAATATTTCAAGGTTTGGTTATTCTCCTTTAGGAGTTTTTTGGAATTCCAAAGAATCCCAGTATAGTAGATTTAGATTTCTGATTAGCTTAATTGAAGAATACTCAAACAAGAAGAAAGTTGGCATTGCTGATGTTGGTTGTGGTTATGGTGAGTTATTTGTTTTTCTTAAAACCAGAAAAATAATTTATGATTATAAAGGTTATGATATTAATTCAGAGATAATTTCATTTTGCAACAATAGGTTTTCTAAAAAATTATTCTTTGTTTCAGAGTTTCCAAAAGAAATATGTGATTTTTGCATAATTTCAGGAACATATAACTATGCTGTAATTGATAATATTTCGCTGTGGGAAAATTATATACTTCATAACCTTGTGAAATGTTTTGAAATGTGTGATCAGGGTATTGCAATAAATTTTCAAATTTCTAAATCAAAAAAAATAAAAAATAAAATCTTTTATACCGACATTCACTCAATGAAAAATCTTTTAGAAAAAAAATTCAAAAAAATTAAATATTTTTTTGACAAAAATACCCCAAATGACATTTATTTTTTAATATTAAGATGATAAAAAATTATTTTGTCTCCAAGCTTCAAAAATGCAAATGGAAACAACATTAGCTAAATTAAGACTTCTATTATCAGGAAACATTGGTAGAAAAATTTTTTTTGACGAAGACAGCTTTTTATAAACATCTTTTGAAATTCCTGTTGATTCAGACCCAAACATAAAACTATCCCCAATTTTATAATTTAATTTGTCGTATCTATTATTTCCAAATTTTGTAACTAAAAAAATTCTTTCTAAAGAATTTATCGAAATAAACTCGTTAAAACTATCATAAATTTTCATTTTCATTTTTTTTTTATAATCTAATCCCGCTCTCCTCATAGATTTCTCATCTGTATTAAAACCTAAAGGCTTTATAAGATGCAGCATAGATCCTGTGTTTGCACAAAGGCGAATAATGTTTCCAGTATTTGGTGGAATTTCAGGTTTAAATAAAATAATATTAAACGTAGGTATTTTTTTCATATCTACGACTTAATATACCTATTTAAATTTAAACTAAAATATTTTTTAAAGTATCTTGATAGTTTTTTTCTGAGTTAAACCATTGTACAAGGTTTCCTCCGGAGAACCCAGTCATTTTTACATCAATGAACCATTCCTTAACATCTATATCCCAACCATAGAACACATCTAATTGAACACTTCCTTTATTTACACTTTTAAAATATCTAGACATAATAAAACATATTGTAATTAATTCATTAACTGCAATAAATAAAATGCAAATATTAGACCAATCTAAAAATTAATTTTCTTTTAAAAAATTGATAAAGAAAGTCTTTTTATAGATTACATTGTCTAACTGGAGAAATTTTTTCAGTAAATATTATTAAATACTCATTAATTAATTCTTTTAGTTTTGTCTTGTCAATTTTTTTAAATCGAGAAATAAGTTCTTGATCCTTCTTCATGTCGTTGTTTTTCGTTGTGAGAAGTGAATCACCGTAAAAAATAGAATTAGCACCAGATAAAAAGCAAAGGATTTGTGTCTCATTTGACAGATTTTTTCTACCAGCAGACAATCTAATTCTTGATTGAGGCATTATAATTCTTGAAGTGGCAATCATTTTTATCATTTCCTCAGGGTTAATTGGCTTTTGATTCTCTAAAGGTGTCCCTTTGACTGGAACTAATGCATTTATTGGAACACTTTCTGGTTGAGGTCGAAGATTTGAAAGTACTTCTAACATTCTTGCTCTGTCATCCCAAGACTCTCCCATACCAATTATTCCACCTGAACAAACACTTATTCCTGCATTTCTGGCATTGTTAATGGTTTCTAACCTTTCATCAAAATTTCTAGTTGTAATTATTCTTTTATAATAACCTGGTGAGGTGTCAATGTTATGATTATATGCGTCAAGACCAGCTTCTTTTAATTTTCTAGCTTGTGATTTACTGATACTTCCTAATGTTACACATGCTTCTAAATTAAGAGATTTAACCTCTTTTATCATTTCAACAACAGAATTTAGATCCTTGCCGTCTTTAAGTTTTTTCCATGCTGCACCCATACAAAATCTGTCAGCACCATTTTTTTTTGCAATTATAGCTGCTTTCTTTACCTCTGAGATATCAATTAAATTTTCTTTTTTAAGATCTACATTATAGTGGGCAGATTGGGGGCAATATTTACAATCTTCAGGACAGCTTCCAGTTTTAATTGATATTAGTGAGGCTAGCTGAACATCACCTTTCTCAAAATGTTTTTTGTGAACTTCTTGTGCCTCAAGAATTAATTCATTAAGAGGCAGTGAAAAAAGTTTTTTAATTTTCTCAAATGTAATTTTTCTCATTTATTTGATTTATAATTTGGTAAAAACATTTCACCAGTACAAAAAAGATACTCCAACCTTACCTTAGAATCAATAGGACCTGAAATTTCATATTTTTTATCATTAATAAATACCTTTCCACCACCAATTATTAGTTCCTGAAAAAATTTTGTTGTTTTATTTTGATCAGTCTCAGATTCAATCTCATAATATTCACTATTCAAATTTTTCGATTTTATAATTTTAGATAATTTTTCCTCTTCAGTGTCAATATCCGAGTAATTAATATTTTGATTTGAATTTACAGAAAAATAAGTTGAGGTATTATTTTTATTTTTTTTAATGGTAACTTTTACAGAGAATAATATACTTTCATCATTAATATCTATCTTTACTCCACATTCTTTGGGAATGTTATTTTCTAAAATTATGATTGAACTTAATTTAATTTCAGAAGAAAAAATGGGAGAAGTAACAAATAAAATAAAGAAAAAAAAAAATTTATTCATAGTATTAAAGTGATTAAAAGCAGAGTTTTAACAATACAACAAATACTTGAATCAGAGAATAAATTTATTTCAAAATTTTCACAAAAAAAAATTTTAGAATTTGCTGGAAATGCAATAGCAAAGTATTTAGAAAAGAATTTTAAGAAACAGAGAATAGTTTTTATTTGTGGATCTGGAAATAACGGGAATGATGGGATTCTAGCTTCAAAATTTTTAAACAAAAAAAAAATAAAAAATTATACTTACGAAATAAAAAAAGAAAAAAAAGATGAAAAACAAAAGAAACTTAAACTTTTAATAGAAAAATCTGATCTTCTGGTCGATTGTATTTTTGGAACTGGTTTAAATCGAAAGATTTCAGGAATTGAAAAAAAAATTATTGACATTTTAAATGATTCAAAAAAGAAAATTATATCGATTGATATTCCTAGTGGGATAAATGGAGATAGTGGGGAGAAACATTCATCAGCGATAGGAGCAAGCCTTACAATTGCAATGGGTTTTTATAAACCTGCTTATTTTCTTTTACCCTCAAAAAAATATTGTGGAAAAGTTGTACTTCTTGATTTAACTCTTAAAGTTCCAAAAAAATGTTTGCCTGAAATCAACTTGATAAATGAAAATTTTTTTAAGAACAAAATTCCAAAATTTGAAATAGATATAAATAAGTATCACAAGGGCCATGTTTTGGTCATAGGTGGAGAAATGTCTGGTGCTTCAAGAATTGTTGCTTTAGCTGCAAGAAAAATTGGCGCAGGTTTATCTACATTATCAGTGCCTGAAAAATACTTAAAGTTTTATTCTGGAGTAGAACCAGGAACAATATTGTCAGAATTTAATTTTGACATCTTTAAAAATAAAAGTGTATTAGTCATTGGACCTGGACTTGGAAAAAGTTTTGATAGGAATTTATTAATAAAAATTTTAGAAGTCTTTAATGGCCCTATTGTGATAGATGCAGATGCAATAAGTATTTTTAAAAATAAACGTGAATTTTTTTATAATTGTATAAAAAAAAAAAGAAATATAGTTTTAACTCCTCATTCAGGAGAATTTAGAAGAATTTTTGATTATAATCTAAATAACAAGATAAATGCTTCAATCAATGCATCAAAAAAAATAAATAATACTATTATACTGAAAGGAAACGATACTGTGTTAGCTTTTCCGCAAAATCAAGTTTGGTTGAGCAATAATTCTAAAAACACTCTTGCCACTGCTGGTACAGGAGACGCATTGTGTGGAATAATTGCAGGACTTTTAGCTCAAAATATGGAGTTTAAACCTGCAATTGTTGGATCATTATGGATTCAAGGCCAATTATCTTTATCAAAAAAAAATGTTACAGTAGAAGATTTTTTAAAATTTATACCAGATGTATTGTTGAAATTAAGAAAATAATAATTGATTTAAATTTAATAATGTTGTTGTTTATAAATGTTTTTACTGCGGGCGTGGCGGAATTGGTAGACGCGCTAGATTTAGGTTCTAGTGACTTTTAGTCGTGTGGGTTCAAGTCCCTCCGCCCGTACCAAAGGTGTTATATGAAAATTGAAGAAAAAAAAAATAAAGGTTTGGATATTGAATGGGTTTTAACAATCCCGTCAAAAAAAATTGATTCGCATCTAGATGAAAAATTTAAAGAAATATCAAAAAATGTAAAAATTCCTGGATTTAGACCTGGAAAGGTTCCAATTGATGTTATTAAGAAAAGATACTCAAAATCTGTTATTCCTGATATTTTGGACAAAGTTGTAAATGAAAGTCTTACTAAGGCTGTTTCTGAAAAAAAAATTCGTCCTGCAGTTCAACCTAATGTAAACATTGAGAATTTTGAAGAAGGTAAAGATCTTGTTTTAAAGGTTAATTTTCAAAAAATGCCTGAAGTTTCTGAATTAGATATTACAAAGATAAAATTAGAAAAATCAAAATTAGATATTAATGAAAATGACATAAAAAACACTTTAGAAGATGTAGCAAAAAAACACGAAAGATTTTCACCTCTAGAAAAACCAAGAAAATCAATAAAAGGTGATTTAATCTTGTTTGATTATATCGGAAAAATTGATGGCAAAGACTTCGAGAACAATAGTGGTAAAGACGAAACGGTTGTTCTTGGTTCAAACAAATACATTCCAGGTTATGAAGAACAAATGATTGGATTGGAGATAAATGATTCAAAGACCATAAATGTCACCTTTCCTGATGATTACAGGTTAAAAAGTATTGCAGGTAAAAAAGCAAAATTTGAATTAAATATCAAAGATATTCAGCAAAGAGTAAAAAAAATACCTATTGATGAAAAATTAGCCAAAGAATTAGGTGAAGAAAATTTAGAGAAGTTGAAAGTTAAAATCAGAGAAAAGATGCAAATCGATTTCAAAAAACTCTCAGACCTTAAGATGAGAAGACAAGCATCAGAGGAACTAATAAAAAAATGTAAATTTGAAATTCCAAGTCAAATGATAGCCCAAGAATCTGATTTTCTTAAAAAACAGTCTAAAGAAAAGAAAGATAAAGAAATTGAAGAAATTGCTGTAAGAAGGGTGAAATTGGGAATTTTAATCACCTCAATTGCAGAGAAACATAAAATTTCCCTTGAGGATTCTGACTTAACTAAGGCAGTAAGTGCTGAAGCTAGTAGATATCCTGGACAAGAAAAAGAAGTTGTTGAGTTTTATAAAAACAATCCAGCAATGTTAAATAATTTAAGAGGAGTTGCATTAGAGGAAAAAGTCATGAACTATGTGGTTAATAGTTGCAAAAAAATAGAAAAAAAGTGTACGATGGATCAACTGTTTGAATCTGATTTCCTAAAGCAGGAAAAACCAGTGAAAAAAAGTAAAAAGGAGAGAGCAATATGAGTTCATTAATACCAATGGTTGTTGAACAAACAAATCGAGGAGAAAGATCGTACGATATTTTTTCAAGACTTTTAAAAGAACGAATTATTTTTTTAACTGGTGAGGTAAATGATTCAGTTTCAAGTGTTATTTGTGCACAATTCTTATTTTTAGAATCGGAAGACCCGAAAAAAGATATTTTTTTATATATTAATTCACCCGGTGGGGTTGTTTCATCAGGATTGGCTATTTATGATACAATGCAATATATTAGGCCTGATGTTTCCACTGTTTGCATTGGTCAAGCTGCAAGCATGGGTTCTCTTCTCTTGGCTGCTGGAAAAAAAGGAAAAAGATATTGTTTGCCCCATGTAAGGATTATGACCCATCAACCTTCAGGAGGGGTTCAAGGTCAGGCATCAGATATTGAAATTCACGCGAAAGAAATAGTAAATCTTAAAAAAAGTCTAAATAAAATATATGAAAAACACACAAATCAGTCATTAAATTTAATAGAAAAGATGATGGACCGTGATTATTTTATGAATGCTGATGAAGCAAGAAAATTTGGAATAGTTGATAAAGTAGTGGCAGAGAGACCAAATTTTGATGAAAAAAATGAAAAAAAATAATTTTTTAATTTGGAATAAAGGTTGCAGTAGTTAAAATGGATTTAATATAATAAATATTTAAATGGTAGATTCTAAAAGTAATAAAAATACACTATTTTGCAGTTTTTGCGGTAAAAGCCAACACGAAGTAAGAAAATTAATTGCTGGTCCAACTGTATTCATTTGTGATGAATGTGTTGAACTGTGTATGGATATCATAAAAGAAGAAAATAAAGTTATTGCTTCTCCAAAAACATCTAATGTTGAAACTCCAAAAGAACTCTATAATTTACTTAATGATTATGTTATTGGTCAGGATGAGGCTAAAAAAATTCTTTCTGTAGCAGTCCATAATCATTATAAAAGGATTGACAATGTAAGTTTAAGTAATGATGTTGAATTGTCAAAATCAAATGTATTATTAGTTGGACCTACTGGATCTGGAAAAACATTGATAGCAGAAACTTTAGCAAGAATCATTGATGTTCCTTTTACAATGGCTGATGCAACAACCTTGACTGAAGCAGGTTATGTAGGTGAAGATGTTGAGAACATTATTCTAAAATTACTTCAAGCAGCAGATTACAATGTTGAAAGAGCTCAAAGAGGGATAGTTTATATTGATGAGGTTGATAAGATTAGTAGAAAATCTGACAATCCATCTATTACAAGAGATGTTTCTGGAGAAGGAGTGCAACAGGCACTTTTGAAAATTATGGAAGGAACTGTTGCTTCGGTACCTCCTCAGGGAGGAAGAAAGCATCCACAGCAAGATTTTCTTCAAGTTGACACCACAAACATTCTTTTCATATGTGGTGGAGCATTTGCAGGTATTGACAAAATAATTTCTAACAGAGGAGATAAGTCTAGCATTGGTTTTGAAGCAGAAGTCAAAGAAAAATCAGCTAAAAACATAGGATCTATTTTGAAAAAACTTGAAACAGAAGATCTTCTTAAATTTGGATTGATTCCTGAATTTGTTGGAAGACTTCCTGTTATTGCAACACTAGATGATTTGAAAGAAGAAGCTTTAATAGAAATTTTAACCAAACCAAAAAATGCTTTAGTAAAACAATACCAAAAATTGTTTGGTTTTGAAAATGTTAAACTTGAGTTTACCGATGATGCATTAAGTTCAGTTGCAAAAAAAGCACTGGAAAAGGATACTGGTGCAAGAGGATTGAGAACAATACTTGAAAATATTCTTTTAGACACAATGTTTAATTTACCTGGTATTGAGGGTGTTAATGAAATAGTTGTCAATGCAGAAGTTGTTCAAAAAAATACTAAACCACTTTATATCTACGACAAATCAGAGAAAGTTATCAATAAAAAAGCTTAATAATGGCAAACTATAAAGATTCTTTTTGTATATTACCACTAAGAGATATTGTCGTTTTCCCTAATATGATTGTGCCATTATTTGTTGGCAGGTCTAAATCTATAAAAGCTCTAGAGTATGCAGACAAGATGGAAAAAGAAATTTTTCTTGTTGCACAAAAAGACGCGAACACTGACGAACCAAAAAAAGATGATATTTATGAACACGGTACTTTAGCTACAATTCTCCAACTTTTAAGACTTCCAGATGGTACTGTTAAAGTTTTAGTTGAAGGTCTAGAAAGAGCAAAGGTTTCCCATTTTCTTGATAACGATGATTTCTTTGAAGCTTATCTTGATAAGATTGACATTGAAAATGATACAGATAAAGAAACAAGTGCATTGTCTCGTACTGCAATTAATCAATTTGAAAACTATGTAAAGTTAAACAGGAAAGTTCCTCCTGAGATTTTAGTGAGCCTTAATCAAATCACAGATTTAAATAAACTAGCGGATACGATGGGTGCACATTTAGGTGCAAAACTTTCAGACAAGCAAGATTTGTTAGAGACAATTTCAATTAAGGAAAGGTTTTCAAAGATTATTCATTATATGGATGATGAGATTGGTGTTCTGCAGGTTGAAAAGAAGATTAGAAGTAGGGTGAAACGTCAAATGGATAAGACTCAGAAAGAGTATTATCTTAATGAACAAATGAAAGCTATACAAAAGGAACTTGGAGAATCTTCTGATCCAAAAGATGAGATTAGAGAGATTGAAGAAAAAATAAAAAAAATTAATTTTTCAGAAGAAGCTTTGGAAAAAATTAAATCAGAAATCAAAAAATTAAAAAATATGGGCCAGATGTCTGCTGAAGCTACGGTTGTTAGGAACTACATAGATTGGATGATTTCTATTCCATGGAATAATAATATAAAAAATGAAATCAATCTCAATAAAGCTTTGAAAGTTTTAGATGAAGATCATTTTGGTTTGTCAAAAGTTAAAGATAGAATAATTGAATACTTAGCTGTTCAAACCAGAATTAACAAGCCCAAGGGTCCAATCTTGTGTTTGGTTGGCCCTCCTGGTGTTGGAAAAACCTCACTTGGAAAATCAATGGCTAGAGCACTAGGTAGACCTTTTGTTAAGGTTTCACTTGGGGGAATAAGAGATGAGTCTGAAATTAGGGGCCATAGAAGAACTTATATTGGTTCTATGCCCGGTAGAATCATACAAAGTCTGAAAAAATCCAAACACTCAAATCCACTATTTCTTTTAGATGAAGTCGATAAAATTGGAGCTGATTGGCGAGGTGATCCTGCTTCAGCACTACTAGAGGTTTTAGACCCTGAGCAAAATAAAAATTTCAATGATCATTACTTAGAAGTAGATTACGATCTTTCAAATATAATGTTTGTGACAACAGCTAATACTCTAAATATTCCGCAACCATTGATTGATAGAATGGAAGTTATAAGAATTTCTGGTTATACAGAAAATGAAAAATTAAACATTGCAAGCAAGTACTTACTCCCTAAACAGATTAAAGAAAATGGTTTGAAGAGTAGGGAGATAAAAGTAGCTGAATCAGCTTTGCAAAGTATTGTCAGATTTTATACCAGAGAATCAGGAGTTAGGAATTTAGAAAGAGAAATATCAAAACTTTTAAGAAAGGCTTTAAAAGCAATCATTTTAAAAAAGAAAAAAACAGTTTCTATATCTAAAAGGAATATTGCAGATTATCTTGGCGTTAAAAAATACAAATTTGGTGAAATAGAAAATAAATCTTTAGTTGGAGTTTGTACCGGTCTAGCTTGGACCGAAGTTGGAGGTGAGCTACTTCAGATAGAGTCAGTTATAATGCCTGGTAAGGGTAAAGCCTTTTACACTGGCAAGCTTGGAGATGTGATGAAAGAGTCTGTTCAAGCTGCCCAAAGTTTTGTAAATTCTAATGCATCAAAATACGGAATACCAGTTAGTTTGTTTGAAAAAAATGATATTCATGTTCATGTGCCAGAAGGAGCCACACCAAAGGATGGTCCCTCAGCTGGAATTGCTATGTTTACATCTATAATTTCTGCTTTTACAGGAATTTCAGTAAAAAATGATATAGCTATGACAGGAGAAATTACTTTAAGAGGAAGGGTGTTGCCAATTGGTGGGTTAAAAGAGAAATTACTTGCTGCTGTTCGTGGAGGAATAAAGGAAGTAATTATTCCGAGCGAAAATAAAAAAGATTTATCAGAAATTAATGAAAAAGAAATTTTACAAAATATTGAGATTCATTTTGTAGACAATGCTAATGAGATAATCAAAAAGGCCTTTACTTCAAAAATCTCTCCGACCAATCTAAAAACAAAAAAAGATGTAGATATCTCTGGAAAACCTTTAGATCCAAAAGAAAGCACACTTACACATTAAAAAATTATGTTTGACTCGACCAATACTTATCAATAGTATTGTCTAGTATATATAAATCCGTTATTTAAAGGGAGGTCAAGGGTGAATAAAAATGATCTAGTAAACCAAGTTTCAGACAGCACAGGTCTTAGCAAATCAGATAGTGCTAAAGCAGTAGATTCTGTTTTTGAAAGTATAACATCAGCTTTAAAAAGTGGTGGAGATGTAAGACTTGTTGGCTTCGGTACTTTTTTAGTATCAAAGCGTAAAGCTACTACTGGAAGAAACCCACAGACTGGCGCTTCAATTCAGATTCCTGCTGCAAATGTTCCAAAATTTAGAGCCGGTAAAGCGCTAAAAGAGTCTTTGAATTAATTTACAAAATATATAAGAAACATCCTAATTTAATTAATTAGATAGGATGTTTCTTACAAACTTTCTAAAACCGCCAACATTTTATTCTCATCGATTCTCTTAGTATTAACATTCCTTGGGCTTGGGTGATAACAAGCAATAATTTCAATCTTTTTTGATATTTCATATTTAGCGCCGTGTGAAAATTTAAAATCTTTTTTTTTTAGATTATATAGTTTAAGGCAGGCATTAAAAGCAATCTGTCCAAGTGTAAGAATTTTTTTTAAATTCCTTAATTCTAGAATTTCATTTTTTAGATACCCAAAACATTCTGATAATTCTTGAGAGGTTGGTTTATCGAAAGGCGGAACGCATTTTAATGCTGGTGTCATATAAATATTTTTTAAAATTAAACCATCATTTATATGTTCAGATTTTGGAATATTAGAAAAATTTGCTTTATAAAGACAATTGAATAAAAAATCTGCTGATTTGTCTCCAGTAAAAACTCTTCCAGTTCTATTGCCGCCATGAGCAGCAGGAGCTAGCCCCAAAATTAGAATTTTTGCATTCAAATCTCCAAATCCAGTTACCGGTTTACCCCAGTAAGTTTGATCTGCATACATTTTTCTCTTTTCACTAGCAATTTTTTCTCTAAATGAAACAAGTCTTTTGCATTTTTTACATTCAATTATTTTTTTATTTAATTTTTCTAAGATAACAGACATTATTTATATTAAAGTTTTGTTTAATTTGTTAATATTGATTTTATCTAAACTATTATAAAAATAAATTGTTTAAAATTTCCATAAAATGTCATATAAGTTGATAAATTTAGTTTTTGGGGCGGTTAGCTCAGCTGGGAGAGCGCCATGTTTACACCGTGGATGTCGGGAGTTCGATCCTCTCACCGCCCACCAAATCTGGGGGTGTAGTTCAGTTGGTTAGAACGCCTGCCTGTCACGCAGGAGGCCGCGGGTTCGAGTCCCGTCACTCCCGCCAGAATTTACTAATATTTTTAAACATTTTTTATTTAATGAAAATCTTTTAAGTTGTATATTAAACAAAATGACTAGAATTTTTTTTTTATTTTTATTTTTTTTCTTAACTATTAATTCAAATTGTTTTGCTCAAGAAAATGAAGAAGATGATTATACGGATTTTGCAATTCCTAATCAAGATACAAATGAAGTTGAAAATAATGAAAAATGTGAACTTTCAAAAGATTCAGAACTGATTACCTTATTAAATTTAAAATTAAAAAAATTTAATCCTCTTTCTAAAGATTTGGAAGGTGGTCCACCTCTAACAGATGATGAAATAAAACATAAATCTATAAGGTATTACGCTGATCAATTGCTTGATCAGAAATCTGTAAATATTGATATAGACAAATTTGCTTCATTAGGCGGAGCAACTCTTTCGTCATTACTTGATAGATCTTCAAAAGTTTTTTTAAAACATCCAGAAAAATGTGAATTTTTCTCTCTTTTCGGAGATTCTATTATTGGACATTATGAAATTTCTTTTGATAAAATATTAAGATTATATGCTACAGCAGTAAATAAGCAAAATTCAATAGCTCAAGAATTTATAAGAACTCAAATTGTACCTTCACCTATGTCATTGGATTCAGCCATTAGATCTCTTTACGATGATTACGGTTATCAGCAAAATATAATTGAATCGCTTCTTCCAAATGAGGTAAGGACTTTGTTTTTTGGAGAGAATTCAATGGTAAGTGTTGCTGATGTTGCTGAATCAAAATTATTGGCATTTTCATTGTTAGGAGGCCGAATTGAAAAACAAGAAGAGAATGAGATTTTTATTTTTGTACCTGAGTCAAAAAAGGGTTTGCTAGGAAGTAATGAAACAATCGTTATTTCAGGAACAGGACAGATTTATGAAGTTCCTTTGTTAAATATACCTTTAGCACTTAATGTAATGAGATCTCTTGGCTTTAACGCAAAAGTCATAATATTAAAGCATGTTTATATAGATCGTCGTTCCTCTTGTTTGGTTGGAGAGGGAGGGCTTTGGTATCATTTTCAGGGAAATGATAAAAGTGTTGGATGTGATTTTTTGTCAAATACCATTAAATCCATAAAATCTAATACATTAACACTTGGTCAAGACTACCCTATCTTTAAAGAGAGTATTGATAGAGTAAATGAAATAATTAATAGGATGTAAATTTTAATAATATTTACTATATTATACAAATGATTGAATATATACCAATTCTAGTTTTTATTTTTTTTGCACTTGTGATGTCGATAGGGGCTTTTTCTTTATCAATGATATTTGGAAAAAAAGCCTACTATCCTGAAAAGATGTCAACTTATGAGTGCGGTTTCGAACCATTTGATGAATCAAGAGGTAAGTTTGAAGTAAAATTTTATCTCGTGGCAATATTATTTATAATTTTTGATTTAGAAATTATTTTTCTTTTTCCTTGGGCTGTGGCTTTTTATGAAATTGGGTTATATGGATACTTGTCGATGATGTTTTTCTTAATTGTATTAACAATTGGTTTTGTATACGAGTGGCTTAAAGGAGCATTGGATTGGAACTAAAAAAAGTTGATGCTAATAATTATGATGAAGCTAGCAAACATATTTCTAGCAATGGTTTTCTTGTAACAAAAGTTAACGATTTAATCAATTGGGCAAGATCAGGTTCATTATGGCCTATGAGTTTTGGTTTGGCATGTTGTGCGGTTGAAATGATGCAATCTGCTGCAAGTAGATACGACTTTGATAGGTTTGGAATTGTTTTTAGACCTAGTCCTAGACAATCAGATGTAATGATAGTTGCAGGTACGTTAACCAACAAAATGGCTCCGGCACTTCGAAAAGTTTATGATCAAATGCCTGAACCAAGATGGGTAATTTCTATGGGAAGTTGTGCTAATGGCGGAGGGTATTATCATTATTCTTATTCAGTTGTAAGGGGCTGTGACAAAATTGTCCCTGTTGACATATATGTGCCTGGCTGTCCTCCAACTGCAGAAGCATTGCTTTATGGCATTCTGCAATTACAAAAAAAAATCTTGAGGGATAATAAGATTTTTAGGTTATGAATTACCCTGATAAAAAATTTATTGTGGAAATAGTTCAGCTAATCAAAAGTTTGATGAACTTTTGTGAGTATGAGATTGAAAATTTAAAAGATGAAATAAGTATTTTTGTAAAGCCTGAAGACATAGCTAATACTTTAATGTTTTTGAAAGACAATCCTTCATTAAATCTTGAAATATTAACAGATATAACTGCTATTGACTATCCAAACGAAAAGTATAGATTCTTAATGGTTTATAACTTGTTAAGTGTTTCAAAAAATTTAAGAGTAAAAGTTAAATCTCGAATTTCTGAAAACTTTTCTGTTAACTCTGTTTCTGATGTTTTTTCTTCTGCAAACTGGTATGAGAGAGAGGTTTGGGACCTGTTCGGAATTAGATTCACAGGTCATCCAGATTTAAGGAGGATTTTAACGGACTATGATTTTCAAGGACATCCTCTCAGAAAAGATTTTCCTTTAACAGGTTTTACTCAAGTAAAATATAACGATGAATCTAGAAGAGTTGAATATGAACCAGTAAAATTGGAACAAGAATATAGGGACTTTGATAATCTTAGTCCTTGGGAAGGTATGTCAAAACATCTTCCAGGAGATGAAAAATCATAAAAAATTAAGATGACCAAAACTGAAAACTATACCCTTAATTTTGGGCCACAACATCCTGCTGCTCACGGAGTTTTAAGACTTATTTTGGAGTTAGATGGTGAAATAGTAGAAAGGGCTGACCCTCATATTGGTTTGTTGCATAGAGGAACTGAAAAATTAATTGAGAACAAAACATATATTCAAGCATTACCTTATTTTGATAGATTAGATTATGTATCCCCTATGTGTCAAGAACATGCATTTGCCTTAGCTGTCGAAAAGTTGCTTGATGTGAAAGTTCCCTTAAGAGGTCAATACATAAGAGTAATGTTTTCAGAAATTACCAGAATTCTTAACCATATACTTAACATAACTACATTTGCATTAGATGTAGGCGCTATGACACCTTTTCTTTGGTTGTTTGAGGAGAGAGAAGTTTTAATGGAATTTTATGAAAGAGTATCAGGTTCAAGACTTCATTCAGCATACTTCAGACCTGGTGGGGTTCACAGAGATTTACCTGAGGGTCTATGTGATGACATTTCAGCTTTTTGTAAAAGATTCCCAAAAAGTATTGATGATTTAGAAAAATTAATTGAGAAGAATAGAATTTTTAGGCAGAGATCAGTTGGGATTGGAAAAATAAACATCAAAGATGCAATGAATTGGGGTTTTTCCGGACCTTGTATTAGAGCATCAGGATTAAACTGGGATCTTAGAAAAAATCAACCCTATGATTGTTATGATGAGATAGACTTTAAAATACCTACTGGCTCAAATGGAGATTGTTTTGAGAGGTTTTTAGTTAGAATAGAGGAAATGAGACAATCAATATTGATAATTGAACAAACGATTTCTAGACTACCAAAAGGTGATTGGATAAGCAACGACCCCAGAATTGTCCCTCCCAAGAGGAAGTCAATGAAATCATCAATGGAGTCATTAATAAATCACTTCAAGCTTTTTACAGAAGGCTTTCATGTTCCAGAAGGAGAAACATATACAGCCGTGGAAGCACCGAAGGGAGAATTTGGTGTTTTTTTAATTTCAGATGGATCTAACAAACCCTACAGATGTAAAATCAGAGCTCCTGGTTTTCCTTTTTTACAAGCTACAGAATTTTTGTCAAAAGGTCATATGCTTTCGGATTTAGTAGCGATAATTGGAAGTCTTGATATAGTTTTTGGAGAAATTGATAGATAATGGGAAAAAATTTTAAAAAAATTGCTAGTGAGTTGATTCAGCCTAAAAAATTTGAATTTGATAAAGATAATTTAGATAAAGCCAACAAAATAATCAAAATGTATCCAAAAAACTATAAAGAAAGTTCAATAATGCCTCTTTTAACCTTGGCTCAAGATCAAAACAATGGTTGGATTCCAAAGAAAGCTATAGAATACATTTCAAAATTTTTAAAAGTATCTGAAATAAGGGTTTTAGAACTCGCAACTTTCTATTCAATGTATAATTTATCGCCTATTGGAAAATACCATATAGAGGTTTGTACAACTTCACCTTGTATGTTAAGAGGTGCCGATTCTATAATGTCAAAATGTGCAGAAAAACTTGGAATAAGTGTTGGAGAATTAACAAAAGATAAGAAATTCTCTTTAAATCATGTTGAATGTCTTGGAGCATGCGTTAATGCACCAGTGATCAAGATAAATAAAAATTATTATGAAGATATAACTATTAATACTTGTGAAGAGCTATTAAATAAATTAAATAATAATCAAAAGTTAAAAGCTGGACCACAATCTAACAGAAAAGGTTCTGAACCGAGGAAATTTTAGTTAATTATGATAAAAAAAAATAACATAATTTTTACAAACTTATATGGTGGATCTAGTCCTTTTCTATCGGGAGCAATAAAAAGAGGAGATTGGAAAAATACAAAGAAAATTCTTAAGATTGGACCTCAAAAAATAATCGACTTTATTAAGGATTCTGGATTAAGAGGAAGAGGTGGTGCAGGTTTTTCAACTGGAATGAAGTGGGATTTTATGCCTAAAGCCTCAAACAAACAACATTATCTGGTAATAAATGCTGATGAGGGAGAACCTGGCACTTGCAAGGACAGAGATATAATCAGAAATGAGCCTCACAAACTTTTAGAAGGATGTTTGATTGCAGCATATGCCATCGGAGCATCCAAATGTTATATCTATATCCGAGGTGAATTTTATAACGAAGCGCAGATTCTTCAAAAAGCTATTGATGAAGCATATAAAAAAAAATTCATCGGAAAAAATGCTTGCAATTCTAAGTTTAATTTTGACATTTTCATTCATTATGGTGCTGGTGCATATGTTTGCGGTGAGGAGACTGCTCTCATAGAAAGTCTTGAAGGAAAAAAAGGACAGCCCCGTTTAAAGCCTCCTTTTCCGGCAAATGTTGGTCTGTTTGGAATGCCTACAACTGTTAATAATGTTGAAACAATAGCAGTGATTCCAACCATTCTAAGGAAGGGGTCTAAGTGGTTTTATGGTTTGGGTAGAAAAAATAACACAGGTTCAAAAATATTTTGTATTTCTGGTCATGTGAATAAACCTTGTAATGTTGAGGAGGAACTTGGTGTTCCTCTAAAGTATTTGATTCAAAAATATGCTGGAGATGTAATTGGTGGATGGAATAATCTTCTTGCAGTTATTCCTGGTGGTTCATCAGTTCCACTTATTCCTAAATCAATTTGTGAAGATGTTCTGATGGATTTTGATTCTCTAAAAGATTGTGGGTCAGGTCTTGGAACAGCAGGGATTATAGTCATAAACAAACAAATAGATATTGTGCAGGTAATCTCTAGGTTGTCAGAGTTTTATAAACACGAATCTTGTGGTCAGTGTACCCCGTGCAGGGAAGGTACTGGTTGGTTAATGAGGATGATGAAAAGAATCCAAGATGGAAACTTTACTGCTCAAGAAATTGATCTGCTTGAAGAAGTTACATACCAAATAGAAGGTCATACAATATGTGCATTGGGCGATGCAGCAGCTTGGCCAGTTCAAGGACTGCTTAAAAACTTTAAAAATCAAATTTTAAGTAGACTTAATAAGAAAAAATCAAAAGTAGCTTGAAATGGTGAAAATTTTCATTAACGGTAAATCATTCGAAGCAGAAGAAGGTATTACTGTGATTCAGGCCTGTGAGGATGCTGGTGTTGAAATTCCAAGGTTTTGTTATCATGAGAAACTCTCAATTGCTGGAAACTGCAGAATGTGTTTGGTTGAAATGGAAAATTCTAAAAAGCCTGTTGCTTCTTGTGCAATGCCTGTTGCTGAGGGTATGAAAATTAAAACAGATTCAGAAATGGTTATCAAGGCTAGAAAAGGCGTTATGGAGTTTTTACTGATAAATCATCCACTAGATTGTCCTATTTGCGATCAAGGAGGAGAGTGTGATCTGCAAGATCAGGCAATGGCTTATGGAAGTGGATTTAGCCGTTTCGTTGAACATAAAAGGGCAGTGAAAGATAAACATCTTGGTCCACTTATAAAAACTCATATGACAAGATGTATTCATTGTACCCGATGCGTAAGGTTTGCTGAAGAAATATCTGGAAACAAACAACTTGGAGCAACTGGTAGGGGTGAAGATACAGAAATAACTAGTTTTCTAGAAAAGTCCATAGACTCAGAAATGTCTGGCAACATTATTGATTTATGTCCGGTTGGTGCCTTAACTTCTAAACCATATGCTTACATAGCAAGGCCCTGGGAATTAAAAAAAACTCAAAGTATTGATGTTTTTGATGCAGTTGGAAGTAATATTCGCCTAGATTCAAAAGGAGACAAAATATTGAGAGTTCTGCCAAGAATTAATGAGGATATTAATGATGAATGGATTTCCGACAAAACCAGATTTGCTTACGATGGGTTAAACCATCAGCGAATTGATAGATTCTATTCAAGAAATTCCAGCGGAAAACTATCTGAGGAATCAGAAGAAAGAATATTTGAAATCTTGAAATTTAAGTTTTCCAGCATAAAAGCTCAAAAGATAGCTGCAATTGTTGGGAATACTATTGATTGTGAATCAATATTTGCATTTAAAACATTTCTTAAAAGTATTGGAGTTGAAAATTTTGATTGTAGGCAGGATGAATCCTTTTTTATTCCAAAATTTCGTTCGTCTTATATTTTTAATAGCAAAATCTCGGGTGTTGATGAATCAGATTTGTGCGTATTGGTTGGTTCTGACATAAAAAAGGAAGCTCCTATTCTTTCTGCAAGAATTAGGCAAAGATTTTTAAATTCTGATTTTTTTTATCCTATACTTCGAATTGGCTCAAGACATAATGTGAACTTCGATGTTGAAGATGTTGGACAAAGTTCATTATCTTTAAAAAAATTATCTTCTGGAAAATTTTTATCACTTTTAAATAAATCAAAAAAGCCATTATTTATTTTGGGACAAGGTGCATTGTGTAGTAATTTTGGCGAGCAAATATTTAATTTTTGTCTTAATACATACTTAAAAGTGTCTAAAGATCAATCTTGGAATGGTTTTAATGTTTTGCAAACCTATTCTGGGAGAGTAGGTGCGCTAGATTTAGAATTTTATAATGAAAGTTTTGTAAAATCAAAATCTTTGATTAAGAAGATATATAAAGGAGAATATGAAATTTTATTTTTAATGAGTGCAGATGACATAGATTTCAAGAAAATACCAAGTAAAACCTTTGTGATTTATCAAGGTCATCACGGAGACAAAGCAGTTTCAAGGGCGGATTTAATAATACCAACTAGCTGTTTTACAGAAAAAGAAGGGATTTATGTTAATCTTGAAGGAAGGCCTCAGATAAGTAGACAGGTTAAATTTCCATTACCTTCGGTTGATCATTCCTGGGATTTTTTTACAAAGCTTTCCAATTATTTGCAATTGAGCTTAGATTACAAGAATTTTTCTGATTTAAGGAATAATATGTTTGAGAAATATAAGTTTTTATCAAAACTAAATCAGATAAAAAGTAGCGAATTAGTTAAACCAAAGAAATATAAATATAATTTCGCTGAAGATGAGATGACATCAAATATCAATAATTTTTATATGACTGACTCAGTGAGTAGAAATTCACCGACAATGTCAACTTGTTCTTTAGCATTTCAGAAGAAAAGTGTATGATTTGTTAAGTTGATTAATGTGCTAATAGAATTATTTTACATAATTATGAAAATACTCATCATTGTTGTTCCTCTGATGATTTTAATTGCTTACCTAACATATTTTGAAAGAAAAGTTATCGGTGCAATTCAATTAAGAAAAGGTCCTAATGTAGTTGGCCCTTTTGGTCTTTTGCAACCCATAGCCGATGGAATAAAACTTTTAACAAAAGAAACCATATTTCCAGAAAATTCAAATAAATTTATTTTTGCTTTATCTCCTATACTAACTTTTACATTAGCTCTTCTAGGGTGGGCAGTAATACCGGTTGATTTCAAATTAGTTTTAGCTGATATTAATGTTGGAATAATGTATGTTTTTGCTATTTCTTCATTGGGCGTGTATGGAATAATAATGGCAGGCTGGTCAAGCAATTCTCGTTATGCTTTTCTGGGAGCTTTAAGATCTGCGGCTCAGATGATTTCGTATGAAGTATCAATTGGTCTAATTATAATATCTGTTTTATTAACATCAAAGAGTTTGAATTTGACTGAAATTGTTATGGCTCAAAAAGACTATTGGTATATTCTGCCTCATTTTCCAATGTTTGTAATATTTTTTATCTCAACTCTTGCCGAGACAAATCGTGCACCTTTTGATCTTCCTGAAGCTGAATCAGAACTTGTAGCAGGTTATAATGTAGAATATTCATCAATGACATTTGGTTTATTTTTTTTGGGTGAATATGGAAATATGATTCTAATGAGTTCGATGACGACAATTCTTTTTCTTGGTGGTTGGTTACCACCATTTGATTTCGAATATCTAAATCTTATACCTGGTTTTATCTGGTTTTTATTAAAGGTTTGCTTGTTGTTATTTGTTTTCCTCTGGGTTAGAGCAACACTTCCAAGATATAGATATGATCAATTAATGAGTCTAGGATGGAAGTTATTTCTTCCCTTATCACTTGTTTGGATTATAATCACATCATCAGTTCTTTTTTATTTGGGGAGTTAAAATTATGAAAAATTTAAAGAGAATTTTTTTTGTTATTAAAGAATTCTTTCTTTTTGAAATAATTTCGGGAATGCTTCTTACATTAAAATATTTTTTCAAACCAAAAGTAACAATAAATTATCCTTTTGAAAAAGGGTATTTAAGTTCCAGATTTCGTGGTGAACACGCTCTCAGGAGATATGATTCAGGAGAGGAAAGGTGTATAGCATGTAAGCTTTGTGAGGCGGTTTGCCCAGCACAAGCAATTACAATTGAGGCTGAACCAAGGGAAGATGGTTCAAGAAGAACTACAAAATATGATATAGATATGACAAAATGTATTTATTGTGGTTATTGTCAAGAATCTTGTCCAGTTGATGCCATTGTAGAGGGTCCAAATTTTGAATTTGCAACTGAAACAAGAGAAGAATTGATTTATGATAAAACAAAACTTCTTGATAATGGGGATAAATGGGAATTAGAAATAAGAAAGAATTTAGAAAAGGAATCTAGGTATATCTAATGTTATTTTTCTTTACGATTCTCTCGTTTTTTATAATTCTCTCAAGCATCTTAGTTGTTTTTTCATCAAACCCTGTCCACGCTGTTCTTTTCTTAATTTTTACTTTTTTTAATAGTGCAATCTTATTTCTTCTTTTTAATGCTGAATTTTTGGCAATGACCCTCATAATTGTATATGTAGGGGCAGTAGCTGTTTTATTCCTTTTTGTTGTAATGATGTTGAATATTAATGATTCCTTAATGAAGGAAGGATTCTTAAAATATTTCCCATTTGGGTTGTTATTGATTTCTATTTTTTTTGGTGAACTGTATATGATTTTTGAGAGCAATACCTTTTTTACTCCAAGTGATGTTAAAATTAGTATCAGCGATCTTGCTTCATCTGGAATAGATAATACTAAATCAATAGGATTGTTTCTTTATACCGATTACTTTATAGTTTTTCAAATTTCTGGTTTTTTACTTCTATTAGCAATGATTGGTGCGATTGTATTAGCACACAGTGAAAAACAAAATATTAGAAATAATTCTCCAATTGAACAAAAGATGTTGAATAAAAAAGATGTAATAAAGTTAAATTAATTTTATGGAACCGATACATTATCTAGTCTTATCTTCCACAGTTTTTTCAATTGGTTTTTTAGGAATTTTTATAAACAGAAAAAACATTATTACAATCTTAATGTCAATAGAATTAATGTTATTATCTGCAAACATTAATTTTGTTGGATTTTCATTCACGCTAGACGATCTCTCAGGCCAAATTTTCTCGCTTTTTATTCTTTTGGTGGCTGCGGCTGAGGCTGCTATTGGACTAGCAATTCTGATGATTTTTTTTAAAAAATCAGGCTCTATTAGTATTGATAAAATAAGTAATTTAAAAGGATAAGTAATTGTTTTTTCTTTCAATATTTCTTCCATTAATAAGTTTTTTTATTTGTGTATTTTTTAACGATTTTTTTAAATCAAAACGATTAAGCTTTGTATCGTGTTCTTTATTGTCTTTAGCTTCAATTTTTTCTCTAATTAATTTGATTTTATTGAGAACAAATGGAGAAACAAATTTAATTCTGGGAAATTGGATTAATTCTGGAAGTTTAGATATAAATTGGTCAATTAAGCATAATCTATTGACTGGTTCAATGATACTTATGGTCAATTTTGTTTCTACTTTGATCCATATATATTCCGTTGGATATATGGAAAAAGATCCTAAAAAAACTTTATTTATGGGATATATAGGCCTTTTTACTTTCTTTATGCTATTTCTAGTATCCTCATCTAATTTAGTACAACTGTTTTTAGGTTGGGAAGGCGTTGGACTTACATCCTACCTATTAATTGGTTTTTGGAATTATAAAGATGAAGCAAATAATGCTGCTCTCAAAGCATTCATTGCTAATAGAGTTGGGGATTTTGGATTATTATTAGCTTTGTTTACTATTTTCATTATTTTTGGAACTTTAAATATTAATGAAATTATGTTGCTGGTAAACTCTCATACTGATACATACTTTGAATTCTTGGGCCTAAAAATTCACTCTATAACTCTGATTTGTATTTTATTATTTATTGGCTGTATGGGTAAGTCAGCACAATTTGGACTGCATATTTGGTTGCCTGATGCAATGGAAGGACCTACTCCAGTGTCAGCACTTATCCATGCAGCAACAATGGTTACGGCTGGGGTTTTTTTACTGATTATTATGTCTCCACTTTTAGAGGTTTCAAGGTTTTCTAGAGAATTTATTCTTATTATTGGTTCAATTACTTGTCTTTTTGCTTCGTCTGTAGCTATTTTTCAAAATGATATTAAAAGGATTATAGCATATTCAACTTGTAGTCAGTTGGGTTATATGTTTATGGCTATTGGAGTTTCTGCATATTCTGCAGCATATTTTCATTTATTATCTCATGCTTTTTTTAAGGCATTACTTTTTTTAGGAGCAGGGTCTGTTATTCACTCAATGTCAGACGAACAAAATATAAAAAAAATGGGAGGTCTCTATAATAAAATTCCTCTTACTTATTTTACTATGTTAATAGGAACTGTTTCTTTGTTAGGGTTACCTTTTTTTAGTGGTTATTATACGAAAGATTTAATAATAGAATTCATATATTTAAGTGAATACCAAACTAGTTTTTATTTTTTTCTTGTAGCTGTTATTGGCGTCCTATTTACATCTATTTATTCGCTGAGACTTTTGATTTATGTTTTTCACGGAAAAAGTAATTCAGACGAAAAAGTTGTAGCACATATTCATGAGTCTCCTATTATTATGATTTCTCCTCTAGTTGTTTTATCTTTTTTTTCAATTTTCTTTGGAATGTTTTCATACAGTTTCTTTCTTGGAAGTGATTTTTTAGAAAATTGGTCTCAATTAATGTTTATAGATAAAAAAATTGATGAGTTTTATATTTACGATAATGTTCCAACTATTTTTAAAAAATTACCCTTAATGATGATAATTTTGGGTTCTTTCATCTGCTTTCTAATATATTTTCCTTTAAGAAAATCATTTTTGCCTTTTATTAAATTAAATTTTTCTTGGGTAGTTTTATTCTTTAAAAATAAATGGTATGTCGATGAACTTTATGAAAAAATTATTTTAAAACCAACTATTTATCTTGGTAGGGGTTTTTGGAAATCTATTGATAATGATTTAATAGATAATCTTGGTCCAAATGGATTGTCGAGAGTCATTAGATCTTTTAGCCTTGCAGTTTCAAGATTACAATCTGGTTTTTTGTATCATTATGTATTATCAGTAGTCGTTGGTTTAACCCTTTTAATTAGTCTCTATAATTATATTTTCTGATGTTAAACCTACCAATATTACCTATCTTGATTTGTTTACCTTTATTAGGTTTGCTTTTTATTCTTTTGTCTTCGGAGAATGATGATTTTGCTGAACAGGCAAAAAGATCAGCTCTTTGGACTTCAGCTAGTAATTTTTTGTTGTCATTATATCTTCCGTTGAATTTTGATAAAAGTATACCTCACTTTCAATTTGTTAATTCTTTTGATTGGTTTAACAGTGATAATTTGAAATTTTCTCTTGGTGTCGATGGCATTTCAATGCCTTTTATTATTCTATCTACTTTTTTAATCCTAGTATGTATTGTTTATTTGTACCCTCAAAAAAAGAAAAATATGAGAATGTATCTTGCATCTTTTATTCTTTTAGAGTCTTTTTTAGTAGGAACATTTAGTGCTATAGATTTATTTTCATTCTATATTTTTTTCGAATCAATCCTTATTCCTATGTATATAATCATAGGTTTTTGGGGAGGAGAAAAAAGAATATATTCCGCATACAAATTTTTTCTTTATACACTGCTTGGTTCAGTTCTTATGCTAGTCGCAATAATCTTTTTATATCAAGAATTTGGAACTACAAGTATACCAAGATTGTTAGATTATTCTTTACCATTTTATATTCAAGTTTGGTTATGGCTTGCCTTCTTTTCTTCATTTGCTGTAAAAATACCAATGTGGCCTTTTCATACTTGGTTGCCAGATGCTCATGTCGAGGCTCCAACTGAAGGCTCGGTTATTCTTGCTGGGATACTATTAAAATTAGGAGGATATGGTTTTATAAGATTTAATCTTTCAATTCTTCCTGATGCATCAATATTCTTTACACCTTTTGTCTATTTCTTATCAGTTGTAGCAATTGTTTACACCTCATTAATTGCATTAGTTCAAGAAGATATGAAAAAGTTAATAGCATATTCCTCTGT
>MDTE01193991.1_pt1 | contig 26277 bp, 26 predicted proteins | sample 811231 | NCBI WGS metagenome assembly MDTE01 (sample SAMN05326651, study PRJNA326480) | marine metagenome | isolation source: seawater | place: Indian Ocean: Red Sea | collected 2010
ACGTTTTCGTTCTTCCTCAGCTTTACGTAGTTCTTCTTGACGTTTTCGTTCTTCCTCAGCTTTACGTAGTTCTTCTTGACGCTTTTGTTCTTCTTGAGCTTTGCGTAGTTCTTCCTGACGTTTTCGTTCTTCCTCAGCTTTACGTAGTTCTTCTTGACGCTTTTGTTCTTCTTGAGCTTTACGAAGTTCTTCCTGACGTTTTCGTTCTTCTTTTATTTTTTTTTCTTTTTCCAGAGCCTCAATTATTTCTTTCGGTGGTTGAAGAATTATAGTTTTTTCAGATTTGTCATCGCCAACTGACGGAAGCAATATCCTTTCATTCATTGATGGATAGACTGATTGAAGTTTTTGCTGTTTAGTTTCTTGTGACAATAATAATTCTGAACAAAACAAAAACTGAAACGCTATAAGAAATAAAAAAAGGGCAAACTGCATAATTAATTATAACAAAATGAATACAATTTTCATTTACTTTTTAAAAAGATCAGTCAATTCTTGTTCAGTTTTTTTATTGGATACAAACAAACTTTTATTATCTGGGTCAATATTTAATATAACCGCTCCAGATTCATTAAGAATTAATTTTGAAATTTCATAATATTTATTATTAAATCCTGAGTGATAAACTAAATCTGATCTTCCTGATGCTAAATAACAAAAATCCAGTATGGGTGAGCCCAGAATTTTAATTTTAGAAAAGTCATTCAAAATATTATCTGGAAAATTAAAACTTTTATTAAGAGATGAATATAAAACTGAACTACAAATTCTTGAAGAAGTTTTTATTCTTAAGTCATTAAGGAAACACCCTTTTTCTTTTTGAGCTTGAAAAATTTCGTCTTTAATTGGGTCATAAACGATTGAAGATATGATTTCATTATTTTCTTTTAAAGAAATTGATATACAAAAATGTGGAATTGCATGTTTAAAATTTGAAATCCCATCAATAGTTGAAATTAGCCAACAATTTTTATGTGAATCAAAATCATTTTCCTCTGAAATATGATCACAGGGATAATCAGGCTTAATTTTAATTAAACTACCCTCAATATTTTTTTTTAATTTTTTTAAAGAATTGTCAACAAAATTATCAGTTCCAATTACTGATGATTGCAAATTTTCCAATTCATTAAAGTCTCTTATTAAAAGTTTCCCCGCAACGCGAACTGATCTAGATAACATATTTAGAACTGGTGATAAAAATACCATTACTTTTATTACTTAGCTTTTTCAACATATTCAAAGTTCTCTGATTGAATAATAATTCTATCTCCTTGTTTTATATGAGGTGGTACAAGAACTTTTAGGCCCTTATCAGTGATTGCAGGTTTATATGATGATGAAGCTGTTTGTCCTTTAACAACTGCATCTGCTGTTTCGATTTTAATTTCAACAGTTTTCGGGAGTTTAACGTTAATTATTTTTCCATCTACATATTCTAAAATAACTTTCATACCATCATTGAGTAATTGAAACTTATTTTCAAATGTTGATTTTTCAATCTCTAATTGTTCGAAATCATCATCTCTCATAAATGTTAAATTTTTGTCATCTGAAAAAAGGAAAGTTGAAGAGACTTCTTCGGTAGGAAGTTTTTCAAGTGAATCAGAAGTTCTAAACCTATCATTTGTTTTGTTTTTTGAGATAATATCTCTCATTTCGACCTGTATAAATGCACCACCTTTACCTGGTTTTATAATACTGGTATTCAGCACAATAAACATTTTGCCTTGATGCTTAATTATATTTCCCACTCTTATTAGATTAGCATTGATTTTCATAAATATTTTCTAATTTTTTAAATTTAATAGCTGAGTTTACCGGTCCATTTTCAAAATTCCATATACTATTTATCAAAGAAAAGTTATTTGCGCCAATATTAAATAGTTTTTTAATATTACAATGATCAATTCCTCCTATAATTGTAAAAGGAATACCAATGTTTTTTTTTTTGAGTTCATTAAGTTTTAATACTTTTCTTGATGTTGTTTTTGTTTTTGAATTAAAAGCAGGTCCAAACGCCACATAATCCGCGCCATCTATTTTTGCTTTTCTAGCTAAATATATTGAATCGTTACAAGAAATACCTATTAAAAATTTTTTCCCAAGTATTTGTCTTGCTTTTTTACAATCCATATCGTTTTGACCCAAATGTACTCCATCATAACCTAATTTCTTTGATAGATGTACATCATCATTAAGCAAGAAACGAATATTTTTTCTTTCACAAATTTTTTTAAATTTTTCAAAAAACTTTACCGCAAAGATTTGATTTTTTTTGAGATCTTTATATTTAGGTCTAATCTGAAAATAGGTAATTCTTATAATGTCTGTAATTTTATCAAAAGAACTTTCATTAAAATTTTTGTTTTCATTAGGGGGTGAAATCAAATAAAAATTCATATTATTTATTATGTTTTAAAAAAGTTCTTTCGTTACATCAATTAGTCTATTAGAAAATCCCCATTCATTGTCATACCATGACAATATTCTGCAAAAAGTTTTTGAAATTACTTTTGTTTCTTGTGCATCAAGAATTGAACTATGGGGGTTATGATTAAAATCAACAGATACCATTGGTTCATTAACAATTTGGATGATATTTTTGAATTCATTATTTGATGCATTTTTGATTATTTTATTTATTTCTTCAGATGTTGTTTCTCTTTTTGATTGAAAACAAAAATCAATAAGAGAAACATTCGCAGTCGGGACTCTTATTGCACTACCATCTAATCTCCCGATTAAATTGGGAAGTACTTCACCAACCGCTTTTGCAGCACCCGTTGAGGTTGGTATCATCGAAATGGATGAATTTCTCGCTCTTCTTAAATCTTTATGGAATGTATCAATTGTTTTTTGATCCCCAGTTACAGCATGTACAGTTGTCATATATCCGGAATCTATGCCAATATCTTTATCAATTAAATATACAAGAGGTGCCAAACAATTTGTAGTGCACGAACCGTTAGAAATAATTTTATGATCTTTAGCTAATTTTTTATGGTTTACTCCATATACAACTGTAATATCGGCGTTTTTACAAGGAGCAGATACAAGAACCTTTTTAACACTACCTCTTAAATGTTTTTCCGATTCAGTTTTGGATGCAAAAAAACCAGTTGATTCAATAACAACGTCTGTTTTAGTTTCATCCCATGGTATAAGTTCAGGATTTTTTTCAGAAAAAAAATTTATTTTTTGATCGTCTATAAAAATAGAATCACCGTCAATTTTCAAATTATTTTTTAATTCATAATGCAGTGAATCATACTTCAATAGGTGCATTATTGATTTGAGATCGGTTAAGTCATTAATTGCTACAATTTTTATATCCTTGTCTTTTCTTTCCAAAAGTGCTCTGAGAGTTAGCCTCCCAATTCTTCCAAATCCATTAATTGCAACACGTATTGACATAATTTTATTTTTTAACTTATTCTTTAATTACTAATTAGATTAATGTAAAGAGTTTGTGTAAAATAATTACGGAGTAGGACTATGTCTCAATTATTTGATTATACAAAAAATAAAATTTTTGAACTGATCGAAAAAATTGAAAAAAAAAAAAATAGCGAAAAATTTTACTTAAATGATAATGGAAAACAAAAGAAACAACTCAGAGAAGTTAATGAATTAATCAAGGAACTAATTGAAAAGTTAAAAAAAGACTGATGAAAAAAAATGCCTGAAATGAAATTCAACATTGGTGATAAAGATTATTCATTGTACTGCGAAGATGGTGAAGAAAATGAATTAAAAAAAGCTGTTGAAATAGTAAATGAAAAAATGGATTTATTCAAAAATGACAATGAGATTCCTCTTGCACGAAAGTTTCTTATGATTTCAATTCTAATAGCAAACGATCTTTCCCAAAATGATGATAGAAATTTTGACCAATCGATGAAAAATCAAATTGATGAACTATTCGTAAAAATTGAAGAAATTTTAGATCTATGATTACTAACGAAAAAAAAAAAACTATTAGAGACTTTTACCTAAAAAACAGGAGAAAAATTTTTAACAGAAATATTGTAGACAAGAAACTAAACGAAAATATACTTTCTTTTTTTAAAAAAGAAAAAAAAATACGGTTAGCTGGATATTTTGCAGTAAGAGGTGAGGTAAGTGTAAATCAAGCAATGTGTGAATTAAATACTGATGAAAATACAATCTGTGTCCCAAAAATGGTAGAAAAATCAAAAAAATTAATTTTTATATCATGGAAAAACAATACTCCTCTAAGAAGAGGTAAGTTTGATATTCCTATCCCAAGAACTGGTGAAGAGATAACACCAAATTTTATTTTGGTTCCATTAGTTTCCTTTGACCAAAAAAAAAATAGATTAGGTTATGGTGGTGGATATTATGACTACACAATGGGAATGTTACAAAAAAAAAAAATTAAATTCATGAGTGTAGGTGTTGCATATGATCAACAATTCTGCTCTGACTTACCAACAGAGAATTTTGATATAACACTCGACATTATTATAACACAAAGCAAAGTGATTAGTTGATGAAAATTCTTGTTTGTGGGGATATTGTAGGAAGATCAGGGAGAGAAATTATAGAGGATAAAATTCCAGAATTAAGAAAAAAAGAAAATTTAGACTTTGTAATTGTGAACGGAGAAAATGCTGCAGGTGGTTTTGGTATTACAGAAAAAATTTGCCAAAATTTATATAAGCACGGAGTTGATGTAATAACCTCTGGCAACCATATCTGGGATCAACAAGAAATCTTAAGTTTTATTGACAAAGACTTAAGGCTTCTGAGGCCTGACAACCTCCCAAAAAAATGTCCAGGAAGAGGGTTTGGTTTATACAAAATTCAAGATGGAACAGAAATTTTAGTAATAAATATTATGTGTAGAGTTTTTATGGATGCAATTAACGACCCATTCGAAACTTTAGAAAATATTATCAAAAAAATTTCATATGAATCAAAAAAACCTATAATTCTAGTAGATGTTCATGGAGAAGCAACATCAGAAAAAATGTGTATAGGACACTTCCTTGACGGAAGAGTAACAGCAGTATTTGGAACACATACTCATGTTCCTACCTCTGACCTGCATTTATTGGAAAAAGGTACTTTATATATTTCTGATCTAGGAATGTGCGGGGATTATAACTCAGTATTAGGTATGAAAAAAGAAAATGCTATTGCAAGGTTTTTAAATAAACATAAAAAAACAAAACTAGAAACTGCTGATGGTAAAGCAACTTTATGTGGTATTATTTTCGAAGTTGATAATAAAACAAGAATAATTAAAGATTTCAAACAAGTTAAAATTTCAGGGATACTAGGAGATTAAGTGGCAGGGCATTCCAAATTTAAAAATATTATGCATCGTAAAGGTGCTCAAGACAAAAAGAGAGCCAAATTATTTGCAAGATTAATTCGTGAAATATCAGTTGCGACTAAACTTGGATTACCGGATCCAAATGCTAATCCGAGATTAAGAACCGCGATTAATAATGCATTATCTGCAAATATGCCTAAAGAAAACATTGATAGGGCTATCAAAAAAAATTCTGAAGGTGATTCGTCAAGTCAAATTGAAGAAATTACCTATGAGGGATTTGGTCCTGGTGGAGTTGCAATTATAATTGAAGCAATGACTGATAATAAAAATAGAACTGCTTCAGAGATAAGGTCAACATTTAATAAATATAATGGAAATTTAGGTTCTAATGGATCAGTTAAGCACTTTTTTGAAAAAGTTGGAATTATTTCTTTTTCAAGTAAAATTTGTTCATTTGATGAAATTTTTGAATTTTCTGTTTCAAATCACATAAATGATATTGAAGAAGTTGATGGTGATTATGAAATCATTACAAGATTAGAAAATTTTCATATTGCATTGGATTCTTTGGAGAAAAAATATGGTTTACCCAAAGCTTCGAGTTTAGAGTGGAGGTCAAAAGAAATTGTAAAAATACAGAATGATGATGCTTTAAAATTAATTAAATTAATTGAAAAATTAGAAGACTGTGATGACGTGCAAAATATCGCATTTAATTGTAACTTTAGTGATGAAATTTTAGAGAATTTGTAGATGAATGTTCTTGGCATAGATCCTGGGAAAAGTGGTGGTTTAGCTGTTGTTTCAAGAGAAATAAATTCTTTACCAAAGATTATTTTCGCAATTAAAATGCCTACTCTTCAAATTAATAACAAAAAGATAATTGATATCTTAACAATAAAAAAACAGTTGAATATGATTAAAATCGATATTTCAGTAATTGAAAAAGTTCACGCAATGCCAAGACAAGGAGTTACTTCTAGCTTCCAATTCGGCAGAAGTTACGGAGCAATAGAAGGTTTATGTCAAATATTATCCTCTAGAATCGATTATGTAGCGCCAGTTGTATGGAAAAAAGCAATGGGATTAGACTCAACAAAACAAGCAAGTTTAGATCTTGCAAGGATGAAATTTGGCGAAAGTTATCTTTGGCAAAAAAAAAGCAATGATGGAATAGCAGAAGCTGCTTTGCTGTGTTTATTCTGGTTAGAAAAATTTAGCAAGACTAGTTCATGAAACAAAAAAAAAAAAAACATTTTTATAAGACCTCTATATATTACGAAGATACGGATGCTGGGGGAATTGTATACCATACATCTTATCTAAGATTTGCAGAGCGAGCACGTACTGAATTTTTGAGGTCAGTTTACCCAAGTTTTTTAACAAGCCTTCGTGATGGGGAAAATTTTTTTGTATTAAGAAAGTTAGAAGTCAAATTCCTTAAACCAATTTATTTATTTGATGAAATCATAGTAGAAACAAAAATATTAAGGATTCATAAAACTTATTTGAAATTAAATCAATTAATTATGAAAAAAAGGTCTGAGATTTGTGATATTACTTTAGATCTTGTTTGGATTTGTAAAAATAAAAAAATACCAACTAAAATAAATGAAGATTTAATTTCTAGATTTAAAAAAAATTACATAGTATAACATAGACTTATGGATGATACCGTAGAAAAAGTAGATTTAGTTTCAGAAGTAAATAATCTCTCAGCTTATTCTTTATTTTTAGAAGCTGATCTTGTTGTAAAAATTGTTATAATAATACTTATTTTTTTTTCATTATGGTCGTGGACCATAATTTTTTCAAAATTTAGTTTTTTGAATAGATTAGCCTCTGAGTCTGATGAGTTTGAAGAAAAGTTCTATGCTAGTGATACACTACAAAAATTATCAAAAAAATTAAGTAATCACCCAAGTCATCCACTCGAGTCAGTTTTTTTTTCTGCTATGGGATATGTTGAAAGAATTAAGTTAAATTCTGGACTAAAAAATAATGATTATAAAAAAAATTTTTGTGAACGAATCGAACGTGAAATGAATATTGTAATGGAAAGAGAATTAAGCAACCTATCTGTTCACATGAATTTTTTGGCATCAGTTGGATCAACAGCACCGTTTGTTGGTTTATTTGGCACAGTTTGGGGAATAATGAATAGTTTTACAGCTATAGGAATGTCTCAAAATACAAGTCTTGCAGTTGTTGCACCAGGAATAGCAGAAGCTTTGTTCGCGACTGCTCTTGGCTTAGTTGCAGCAATTCCAGCTGTTTTGGCCTACAATAAAATTACCGACAAAATTAATACATTTGGTAACAGAATAGAAATTTTTATTAATGAGATGATGATAATTATTTCTAAAGAAGTTTTTAAAGATTAAAAATGAAAATATTTTCAAGATATCAAAGGGGTAAAAAGACATTAATGAATGAGATTAACGTAACTCCTTTTGTTGATGTAATGCTTGTTTTATTAATAATTTTCATGATAACCGCTCCTTTACTTACAACAGGTATAAAAGTTAATTTGCCAAAAAGTGCAGCAAATCAAATATCTGAAAAAAAAGAACCCATTACAATTACCATAAATAAAAAGGGTGATATCTATCTTCAGAATAAAAAGATGGACACAAAAAAATTAATCAATAAACTTTCAGAATTAAAAAAACAAGATAAAGACTTAAAAATTTATATTAGAGGAGATAGGGATATAAATTATGGTAAAATAATGAAAATAATGGGAGAAATAAATCGAGCTGGCTTTAAAAAAGTAGCTTTAGTTACAGAAATAAGTTAAAAATTATTTTCAAATGATTGGCAGTCTATTTTTATCAATAATTTTTCATTCTCTTATTATCTTGATTTTCTTTTTTGGACCAGAATTCTTAGGTTTAAAAAAAAAAAATTAAATTAACTGAAATTCCAGTTGAAGTAGTTGAAATAGCAAAAAAGTCTGAAGCAGTTTCAAAAAAGGTTGAAAAAAAAAAGAATCAATAAATAAGGGGACTGAATACACACCTCCTAAAATTGTTGAAAAGCCAAAACCACCGGAATTTGCAAAAATTGAAAATCAAAAAACGTCGGAAAAACAAATCAAAAAAGAAAAAAAAGAAGATTTAAAAAAAGAAAAAAAAGTTGATAGATTAAGCAGTATTTTAAATACAATTGAAAAAATAAAAAAAAATCAAGACAAAGAAGAAATCGTAAAAGAGGAAAAGGTTGAATCTAAAATTCCTGACTTTACAGGTGATAAACTCACTATAAGTGAAATTGATATAATAAGAAGACAATTTATTCCTTGCTGGACAGTACCCGCAGGTATTAAAGATGTTTCAAAAATTAGTGTATCTGTAAAACTTAAACTAGATCCTGATGGGAATGTTGTAGGTTCAAAACTATCTAGGGACTATAGTTTAAAAAGTAGGTCATATAAGTCGGTTGCGGAATCAGTGTTAAGGGCAGTAAAGCATCCTGAATGTAAAAAAATTAAAGTACCAAAAAAAAAGTATGAAATGTGGAAAAATATTACTTTGAATTTTGATCTTAGCGACATAGACTAAAGTATGATGGATTTGAAAAAAAATTTAATAATTTTTATATTCTGCATATTTTCTTTTGATTGTTATTCTGAGGTACGGATCGATATAACAGAAGGAAATGTTGACCCAATTCCAATAGCCATTTTAGATTTTCAAAATAATAATTTGGAAATGGATTCTATAGGAAAAAAAATATCTGGAGTTATTAGAAACAATTTAGAAAGAACAGGATTATTCAGAAACTTAAGAAAAGAAACTTTTATTGCCGAAAAAGTAAATTTTAATACAAAACCAGATTTTTCTGATTGGAGAGTAACAACTGCCCAAGTTTTAATACACGGTAGAATAATTGAATTGGATAATCAAAAAATTAGTTTAGAATTTAGATTGTGGGATGTTTTTCAAGAAAAACAAATGGTAGCCCAACAATTGCAAACAAATAAAAATAATTGGAGAAGGATATCTCATGTAATTTCGGACATAATTTATTCAAGAATCACAGGCGAGAGCGGTTATTTCGATACCAGAATAGTATATATATCTGAGTCTGGATTAAAAACTAAAAGAAAAAAAAGATTAGCTATTATGGATCAAGATGGAGCAAATCATAAATTTCTTACTGATGGTTCATATTTAGCACTTACACCGCGGTTCTCACCTGCATCGCAGTTAGTTGCTTATTTATCTTATTTTGGAAGAGTGCCAAGGATTTTTTTGTTGGATTTAGAAACAGGAAAGCAGAAAGTTTTAGGTGATTTTCCAGGTATGACATTTTCTCCAAGATTTTCTCCTAACGGCGAAAGATTAGTAATGAGTTTAGCGCGAGAGGGAAATACAGACTTATATGAAATGAACTTAAAGAGCATGAAGTTATCAAGATTAACTAAATTTAAAGGTATAGATACCGCACCATCATATTCCCCAGATGGTAAAGATATTGTTTTTGAATCTGATAGAAGTGGAAGACAGCAAATTTATACAATGAATTTAAAGTCAAAAAAAATAAAAAGAATTAGTTTTGGAAAAGGTAAATATGCTACTCCTGTTTGGTCACCACGTGGAGACCTCATAGCATTTACAAAATTTTTGAATGGTGAATTTTATATCGGTGTTATGTATAGAGATGGCAAAGGAGAAAGAGTAGTTTATAAAGCATACTTAGTAGAAGGCCCAACATGGGCACCTAATGGAAGAGTACTTGCTTTTTATAGCCAAACTAAAACAAAAAAAAAAATAACTAACCCTAAGATAAAAGTTATAGATTTAACAGGTAGAAATTTGAGAGAATTAATTACACCGTCGGACGCTTCTGACCCCGCATGGTCAGGACTTTTACCCTAATCAAATTAAAAAAAAATTAGGTATTTCATTGACTTATATAAGTGCAAGATGTAAAAGTTTAATATTAATAACTACTAAGGAAAAAAAATGAAAAAAAATGTTTTACTATTAGTTTTGGGATTATTTTTAGTTGCGAGTTGCGAAACAACTTCTGGAGTTGGTGACGGAACTGGTGCCCAGGGTTACACTGGTGACGGATCAAGATCCTCTTTACAAGAATATTTGATAAATGAAGTTGGTGATAGGGTTTATTTTGAAACAGATAAACATAACATCAATTCTTCATCAGCTTTTAAATTAGAGACACAAGCAAACTGGATAAAATCTACTCCTGGTTTTACCATCATTCTTGAAGGTCATTGTGACGAAAGAGGTACGAGAGAATATAACCTTGCACTAGGTGAAAGAAGAGCTAATTCTGTCAAAGAATTCCTTGTTTCAATGGGTGTAGATGAGAGTCGTATTATGACTGTAAGTTATGGTAAAGAAAGGCCTGCAGCTGATGGAAGCACAAGCGAATCTTGGGCCGAAAACAGAAGAGTTGTTACAGTAATTGGTGAATAATTTTTTTCTTAGTAGATAATAAAGGCTAATTATTATTGTGATTAGCCTTTTTTTTTAAGGAATTCAATTGAAATATTTTGCTTTATTTTTAGTTGGGACTTTTTTTTCAACATTTTTAACAAGTCAAGATATTGATCCAGACGATTTATTAAATAAACTTGAAAGACTAGAGAGAAATATTTCAGATTTAACAAAAGACAAAACTGAAAAAAGTTTAAAATCAGGTTATATTTCCAGAAATGAGAAAAGATTTGATGATATTGAAACAGATTTACAAAAAAACTTCGGAAAAATTGAAGAATTAGAAAATAGACTTGATACTATTGAAAAAAATATCAAAATAAATAGTCAATCATTAGAGATGCGTTTTCAAGAGATTTCTGAAGAAATCTCTAGTTTTAAAAGTATTCTTTTAAATCAAAATAGCCAAACCACAACATCGGGAAAAGAATCTGCTTTTGATTCAGACTTTAATAACTTTCCAGAAAGTAGTAGTGACAACACAACTGATAAAATAGATAAAAGTGTGGAAATTAATAACGATTTTGACATAAAAAAAAAATATGAGAATGCAATAAAACTTTTATGGTCAAACGAATACGATGATGCACTTAAAGAGTTATTAGAACTTAGAGATTTAAAGCCAAATGATTTAATGCCCAACATCCAATACTGGCTGGGAGAGGTACACTATGCTAAAAAAGATTTTAATAAAGCAATTATTGAGTTTGGAACCGGATTAAAAGATTATCCAGAATCAATCAAAGGACCTGATAATATGTTAAAATTAGGATTGTCATTTTCAAATATAAAAAAAAAAATTGAAGCATGTAATGTTTTAATTGAGCTCCAACTAAAATATCCCGATGCATCAAAAAATGTTTTACAAAGAGCTGGTAAAGAAAAGAAAAAGTTAAATTGTCCAGACGAGTAAGTTCAATTAATATTCTCAAAAATCGATTTTTTGAAATTTTTTTTTCTGATAATAAAATTAAGTTTGAAAATGAAAAAATAGGTATCGCATTTTCTGGTGGACCAGATAGTCTGGCCTTGTTATTTCTTTTGCATAAATTTTCTAAAAAAAATAATTTTGAAATTATATCAATGATAGTTGATCATGGTCTTAGAAGAGACTCTAAGTTAGAATCGATAAAAGCAAAAAAAATATCTGAAGATATTGGAGTTCAAGCTAAAATTTATAGATGGAATGGAATTAAGCCAGATACCGCATTAATGAAAAGAGCAAGAGATATAAGATATAAATTATTATTAAATGGATGTAAAAATTTAGGTGTAAAAAAATTATGTCTTGCACATAATTTTGATGATCAAATAGAGACATACTGTATGAGGAAAAAAAGAAGTATTTACAACTACGGTTTGTCTTGCATGGAGAATGTTACATTACGAAACAATATTTTATTACTGAGACCATTCTTAAAAATTCAAAAGCAGACATTGGAAGACACATGTAAAGCTAATAACTTAAAGTGGATAAATGATCCATCGAATACAAACCCAATGTTTGAAAGAGTAAGAATTAGGAATAAACTTAAAAACATTGATTTAAAAAAAAAAAAAGAAATGGAGGCAAATATTTACTATTTCAAAAAAAAAAAACAAGAATTAGATAATCTGTTTAGAGATTTTTTGAAAGATAGATTTTTTTTTCAAGCATACGGAGTTTTTAGATTAAATAGAAGTAAGCTTGTATCATTTAAAAAATCTATACAAATTGAAGTTATAAGAAGAATTTTAAAATTTTGTTCTGGAAAAGTTTTTTATCCATCTTATAAATCATCACAAGTTTTAATAAATAAAATTTTAGATGACAAAGTAAAAAATTATACTTTGCATTCCTGTATTATTAATTTAGTAAAAAATGAAATTATAATATGTAGAGAGCATAAAAAAACACACCTAAATATGACTCATGTTATAATTGTTAAACCTAATGAAGAAAAATTATGGGATTATAGGTTTGTAATTAATTCAAAATTTAAAATGTTGAGATTAAAAAAAATTGATCATGAAAACTGGAAGTTCGTAAAAGAGTATTTTTTTTCCGATTGCAAGAGAAAACTAAAAGCATCAATTATTCAAAGTTTACCATTAATTAAATGTGAATCTAACTATTTGATACCATTCATAAGCGAAAAGAAGAAATTTGTAGACAATGGAATTAATTTTTATTTTAAAAATTTTATCTAAATGATTATTAAACTATTGGTAATTAAATGCATTTGTACTATATTTAAACTAAATAGGAATCAAATTGAATAATACTCTAAAAAATATAGCGATATGGGCATTAATAGGATTTCTTGTTTTCTTAATTTTAGACTTCTTCAATGCTAATAAGAAAACAAGCACTGTATCAAACATTTCTTATTCTGAATTTTTATCGCAATTATCTAAAGGCTCAATCAATTCTGTTAAAATAGCAGGTAATAGCATTAAAGGAGTTTATTCTGATGGAAGTGAGTTTTACACTTTCTCGCCTGGCGATCCAGGTCTTATTGACAAGCTTCAAACAAATAATATAGAAATAGTCGCGGCACCTCCAGAAGAAAACTCGCCCACACTCTTTGATGTTTTAATTTCATGGTTTCCAATGTTACTTTTAATTGGTGTTTGGATATTTTTTATGAGGCAAATGCAATCAGGAAGTGGAAGAGCTATGGGTTTCGGAAAGTCTAGAGCAAAACTTTTAAATGAAAAAAAAGGTAAAGTTACCTTTAAAGATGTTGCAGGAATTGACGAAGCAAAAGCAGAACTTGAAGAAATTGTAGAGTTTTTAAAAGATCCCACAAAGTTTCAAAGATTGGGTGGTAAAATTCCTAAAGGTGCACTACTAGTTGGACCACCTGGTACGGGTAAAACGCTTTTGGCAAGAGCAATTGCTGGTGAAGCTGATGTTCCTTTTTTTACAATTTCTGGTTCAGACTTTGTAGAAATGTTTGTTGGTGTGGGTGCAAGTAGAGTTCGCGATATGTTTGAACAAGGTAAAAAAAATGCACCATGTATTATTTTTATTGATGAAATAGATGCAGTTGGAAGACACAGAGGTGCTGGATTAGGTGGTGGAAATGATGAAAGAGAACAAACCTTAAATCAACTTTTAGTTGAGATGGATGGTTTTGATACATCAGAAGGTGTTATTTTGATTGCAGCTACTAACAGGCCAGATGTTCTTGATCCTGCACTATTAAGACCAGGAAGGTTTGACAGACAAGTCGTAGTCCCAAATCCAGACATCGTTGGTAGGGATAAAATTCTTGGTGTTCATATAAAAAAATGTCCTTTATCTCCTGATGTCAATACCAAAGTAATTGCAAGAGGCACACCTGGTTTTTCGGGTGCTGACTTGGCTAATTTGGTAAACGAAGCAGCTTTACTTGCTGCAAGAAGGAATAAAAGGCTGGTTACTATGGTTGAGTTTGAAGATGCGAAAGATAAAGTTTTAATGGGATCTGAGAGAAGGTCTATGGTAATGACTCTAAAAGAAAAGGAACTTACTGCATATCATGAAGCTGGTCATGCTTTAGTTGGTATATTTACACCTGGTAATGATCCTCTTCATAAAGTAACAATAATTCCAAGAGGAAGAGCTTTAGGTGTAACTATGAACCTTCCGGAAAGGGATAGGTACTCAGAAACTAAAACTGAAATGAAGGCAAAAATTGCAATGATGTTTGGAGGTAGGGTTGCTGAAGAACTTATTTTTGGAAAAGATAATATTACTTCAGGAGCTTCTAACGACATTCTTCAGGCAACCCAAAAAGCACGAGCTATGGTTGTTGAATGGGGTATGAGTGACAAACTAGGGCCCTTAAGATATTCAGAAAATGAAGAAGATGTTTTTCTTGGAAGATCTGTAACTCAAAGAAAAAGTATGTCAGATGAAACAGCTAATATTATTGATGAGGAAATTAGGTCTTTGGTTGAAAACGCAGAAAACCATGCAAGAAAGATTTTAAAAAAACATTTAAAGCATTTACATGCTTTAGCTGATGCCCTTCTTGAATTTGAAACACTAAGCGGTGATGAGGTTCGCGATTTAATCAAAGGTAAGAAAAAAGTTGTTAAAAATGTTGATGATGATTTTACTAACAAAAAAACTTCAATGCCGAAAAGTAGCAAATCCAAAGTTAGTAAATCAAAAAAAGGTATGCCTTTAAATCCTGGAATTGTTCCAGGTACTTAGACTAAATTTTGACTAACAAAGAAAAGCTATATTTAATTCCTTGTTCTTTTGTTGACGAAAACACTGGCTTATCTCTTTATAAATCTGGTAAGGCTGAAAAACTCAATAATAGAAATCATTACTTCAGATCTATAAAAATTATTTCTAATTTATCTAATAATGAGAAATTAGTTTCAATCAAAGATTTCAAAAATAATTTTTTAAAAAAAAATAAAAAATTAAAGAAAATGTATGACAATTTAATTTTAGAAAAAAAATTATTTGTAAAAAATAAAAACATTCTTAGAAATAGAGATTATTTAATTTTTGGAATTTTAAATGTCACACCAGATAGTTTTTCTGATGGAGGCATGTTTAACAATGAAAAACTCAGTTTGAATCGTGCAAAAGAAATGAATACTGAGGGTGCAGATTTTATTGATGTTGGAGGAGAATCAACTCGTCCAGGTGCACAAAAGGTTAGTGAAAATGAAGAAATACTAAGAGTCTTACCAGTTATTCAAAATCTGTCAAATGCAAATATAAATATATCTTTAGATACAAGAAATTCATCTACTATGTATATGAGCAATTTTTACAAAATATCTATTATTAATGATGTGAGTGCTTTACGGGATAATAATAGTCTTGAAATTGTAAAAAGTAATAATTTATCGGTTGTTCTAATGCATATGCCAGGAACACCAAAAACAATGATGAAGAAAAAATATAGTAATGTATTATTAGATACTTATGATTTTTTAAATAAAAGAATTGAATTCTGTGAAAGAAATGGATTGTCAAAAGAAAGAATAATAGTTGACCCTGGTATTGGTTTCGGGAAGAATAAGAATGAAAATATAAATTTGATAAAAAATATATCTATTTTTCATTCTTTAGGGTGTCCAATTATGCTTGGTGTATCAAGAAAAAGATTAATTTCAAATTTCGGGTCTCCCAATTTATCAAACGAAAGAATAGGGGGGTCTATTTCTTTTGCTTTACATGCTTTCAATCAAGGTGTTGAAATTTTTAGAGTTCATGATGTTAAAGAAACATTACAGGCGCTTGAGGCGTGGAAATCTGCAGGTGAAAAGAATTGACAAAAAACAAAAAAATAAAAAAATACTTTGGTACAGACGGTATTCGGGGAAAAACTAATCAATCACTAATTAATGAAAAGTTTCTGTCAGAACTGTCAGTAGCGTTAAGTGTTTTTTTCGGGAAAAAAAAATCACTTAATAGAAAAATTATTATAGGTAAGGATACTAGATTATCAAGTTATATGGTTGAGTCTATAATAACTGGGGTTATGTTATCAAGAGGTTGGAATTGCGTTAGCATTGGTGTAATTCCAACCTCAGCAATATCTAGAGCAATTAAAATTGGTGACTATGATTTTGGAATAATGATTTCAGCTTCTCATAATTCCTTTGAGGATAACGGTATAAAAATATTCAACAAAAAAGGTGAGAAATTGACAGATAATGAAGAATTACAAGTTGAAGAAATCATTAACCTTAAAAAGCAAAGTCCATTATGTACTGATTTAAAAATAGGTAAAATTCAAAAAAATGACGATGTATACGTTAATTACAAAAAATATCTATTATCTACTATTCCAAAAAAAATAAATTTTTCTGGACTTAAAGTGGTTGTTGATTGTGCTAATGGCTCAGCTTACAAAGTTGCGCCAGAAATATTTTCAGAAGTTGGTTTAGATCTAATTTGTCATTCCACCAAACCTAATGGGAAAAATATAAACAAAAATTGTGGTGCTCTACACCCTAAAAATCTCTCAAAATTGGTGAGAAATCATAAAGCAGATTTAGGTATATCTTTTGATGGAGATTCAGATCGATTAATTCTGTGCGATAAAAATGGTCAAATAATTAATGGAGATAAAATTTTAGCAATAGCAGCCTCAAGCATGCTTAAACAAAACAAATTGAAAAGTAAAGCTATTGTATCAACAAAGATGGCTAATATAGGACTTGAGGATTATTTGAATGAAAGAGGAATTAAACTTTTTCTAACTGATGTGGGTGATAGATATGTAATGGAAGAAATGAAAAGAAGAAATGTAAATTTAGGAGGTGAACAGTCTGGACATTTAATATTCTCTGATCACAGTTTTACTGGTGATGGTATTTTAAGTGCGCTTCAAGTTTTTACAATTTTACAAATTGAAAATAAACAGATTCATGAACTACTCGATGATTTTAATATTTTTCCACAAAATCTCGTTAACCTTGATTTATATTCTGATACAAAGAAAATATTTGATAATAGTCGACTAAACAAAACCATTTTAAATTTTTTAGACAATAAACAAGATGAGCCTAAAATATTAATTAGAAAATCTGGTACAGAAAATTTGTTACGTATTATGGTTCAATCAAGATCTCTAAAAGTTACAAATCATATTTCTCAAACTTTAGTTGATATGATCAAAGGAATTGATGGTATCTAAAAAGAAAATTTATATACTTAGTATTGCAGGTAGTGATAGTTCTAGTGGCGCTGGAATCCAAGCTGATTTAAAAACCATAATGTCGCTTGGAGGATACTGTACTGTTTCTATAACTTCAATAACAGCACAAAATAAAAATAAAGTTTCAAAAATTTATAACTTAAACCCAGACCTTGTGATTGACCAAATTAAATCCATAATGGAAGATTTTGACATTAAAGGTATAAAAATTGGACTTGTGAATAATAAGGTGCTATCAAAAAAAATTTCAAGTTTTTTAAAAAAATTTAAAATCCCCATTGTTGTTGACCCAGTATTTGTCTCTACTTCAGGATTCGAGTTTATAGAAAAATCAAATTATAAAATTTCTCAGGTATATCTGTCTAATCATGCTAGACTTCTTACTCCGAATGTATTTGAAGCCGAGATTCTGTCAGGCTTAAAAATTAAAAATAATTTAAACAAAACTAAAGAATCGTTATATTTTTTGTACAAAAAATTTCAGACCCCAATCTTGATAAAATCTGTGTATGTTGAAAAAAATAACATTTGCGACACACTTTATGATGGAGATGATGTAAAAATGTTTAAGCATAAGAGAGTTGATATAGGAGAATTTCATGGAACAGGATGTACTTTGTCAAGTGCTATCTGTTTCTATCTTGCAAACGGTAATGATCTAGTAGATTCTATTTTAAAAGCTAGGAAGTATTTACTGTCTTCACTGAATAGATCTAAATCATCTAATTCAAAGGGTTATTTATGTCATTAAGTTTTTTTTTTTTCTAAATAAATTTCTCCGCCCAATTTCCTGAATTTTTTTGACATCTCATCAAAACTTTCTTTTGATTCTTTCTTAATTTCATGAGAAATTTTCATAGAACAGAATTTAGGACCGCACATTGAACAAAAATGAGCAAGTTTTGCACCTTCTGATGGTAAAGTTTGATCATGAAAATTTTGTGCTGTTTCTGGGTCTAAAGACAAATTAAATTGGTCTTTCCATCTGAACTCAAATCTAGCTTTAGATAATAAAAAATCTCTATGATAGGAGCCTTTGTTTCCTTTTGCAAGATCAGCAGCATGGGCAGCAATCTTATAAGTTATTACACCAATTCTTACATCATCTTTATTAGGAAGGCCTAAATGTTCTTTAGGTGTAACATAACATAGCATTGAGGTACCATACCAACCAATCATAGCTGCTCCAATTGCGCTTGTAATATGGTCATACCCAGGTGCAATATCTGTTGTTAATGGACCAAGAGTATAAAAAGGCGCTTTTTTACAATATTTTTCTTGTTTTTCCATATTTTCTTTTATCAAATGCATTGGAACGTGGCCTGGTCCCTCAATCATTACCTGTACGTTCTTTTCCCAAGCTTTCTTAGTTAGTTCTCCAAGTGTTTTTAATTCAGCAAATTGTGCTTTATCATTTGCATCGTGTATAGATCCAGGTCTGAGTCCATCACCAAGTGAAAAAGAGACATCATATTTAGATAAGATTTCGCACATTTCTTCGAAATTTTCATAAAGAAAGTTTTGTTTATGATGAGCTAAACACCATTTACCGATTATTGAACCGCCGCGAGATACAATCCCAGTTAACCTATCTACAGTTAAATGTATGTATTCTAGTTTTACCCCTGCATGTATTGTAAAATAATCAACACCCTGTTCAGCTTGCTCAATAAGGGTTTCTTTAAAAATATCCCAGTTTAAATCTTCTGCAACACCATTAACTTTTTCTAATGCTTGATAAATTGGAACAGTACCAACTGGCACAGGAGAGTTTCTTAAAATCCATTCTCTAATATTATGAATATTTTTACCTGTAGACAAATCCATTATCGTATCACTTCCCCATCGAGTAGCCCATACTAATTTTTCAACCTCTTCTCTTGTATTTGACCATACAGCTGAGTTTCCTATATTAGCATTTATCTTAACCAAAAAGTTAGTACCAATAATCATAGGCTCGAGTTCAGGGTGATTGATATTTGAGGGTATAATAGCATTACCGTTTGCAATCTCATTTCTTACAAATTCTGCACTTACAAGATCTTTTTCGGAAAATCCATTTCGAATTTCTTTTTCTCTTCCCTCATTTTCTCTAATAGCACAAAACTCCATTTCTTCTGTAATCTCACCCAATTTTGCATAATACATTTGTGAAACCTGTTTATTTTTTTTTGCCTTTAAGATTTTCTTTTTTGTGTTTGGAAAAATCAGACCTTGAGAGTTTTTTTTATTTAAATATTTAAGTGGATGTTTATTTTCGATACCAATGTTATTTCTTAGTTTTAACCATGGTTCACGGATTGGTTTTAATCCTACACTAAGGTCTTTATGTTCACTATTATCAGTGTATAAACCTGATGTATCGTATACCATTACAGATTTTTGATCTTCATCCTCTATCTTAATTTCTCTCATAGGGACAGACAAATTTTTGAATTTATTACTTTTTACATAGGTTTTTTTTGAATTTTCAAGAGGTTCACAAAGCTCCTCACTAATTTTAAACTTACTATCTTTAGTTTTTTTTAAGGTCTTTAACATTTGTAATACAATAAATTAATTTGTTGATTAATTTTTTTATATACAGATTGTGGCACAAGTTGCTATAAATTTAAACTAGATTTTAATATAATCAAAAAAAAATGATATCAATTAGTCAAGATTTCTTTATTTATCTAAGCATTGTCTTTGTAATAATAGCGATAAGTATTTATTCGATAGATAAATGGAGTATTTTTTTTAAATCCATATTTATTCTCAGCTTTTTATTAATTTTTTTCTCATTATTTCCATATTTAGATTCTAACGAAAAAAACTTACTTTCACCTCAAGCTATTTTAAGCGGATTTAGTAATGAAACGCTGATAACTGTTTGCGCTTTGCTTGTATTAGGCCAAGGAATTGTCCAAACAAAAGCTGTAGATGGTTATATAAGTTTCATCTTAAAAATTTTTTCTGGTAACGAAATAATTGTTATTTTTTTTTCCTTATTTAGTGTACTTTTTTTAAGTGCTTTTTTAAATAATACACCAGTAGTTATAATTTTTATTCCTGTTATTCAAGCTATAGCGAAAAAAATTGGACATTCTGGAAGCAGATACTTAATACCTCTTAGTTATGCAGCTATTCTAGGAGGTATGACTACATTAATAGGTTCAAGTACTAATTTACTGGTTGCTAACTCACTTTACTCAATTACAAATATCAAAATTGGCTTTTTTGACTTTTTTATTCCTGGAATTATTATAGCTTTTTCTGGGATACTTTATATCTTCCTTTTTTCTAAGTTTTTATTAAAAAGAAGATCACCAATGGCTAACGAATTAGTCACTGATAGTGATAAAAAATTTATTGCCCAAGTATCACTTACAAAAGAATCCCCTTTAGTTGGCAAAACGTCAATTTCAGGAAAATTTGAAGGACTAGAAAATATTAATATTCTTTTAATACAAAGGAAAGAACACGCTGAACATGGTCCGTTATTTAATGATTTTGAATTGAGAGTTGGTGATGTTTTAGTCATAGCAACAACTAAGGAAGAACTCAGCGAAATCATCTCCAAAAAAATTGGGTTTTGTGGGTCTGAAATTTCAAGAATTAAGCCTGGTGAAATCGACGATCAAGAAACAAATAATCAATTATTAACTGAAGCGGTAATTTCTCCACTGTCAAGTCTTATTGGACTTAATATTGAAAGCATAAGTTTTAGATATAGATTTAACTGTGTAGTGATTGGGTTACAAAGAAGGGCAAGAATGATAAGAAAAAGAATGACAGAGATACCATTAGAGGCTGGAGATGTCCTATTAATCCAGGGATCAAAGAAAGCAATTAAAGATCTTAGATCTGGAAGTGACATTATGCCAATGGAATGGTCTTCAACTGAAATTATCGATCAAATGTTACCAAAAAAAGCAATTTTTATTTTTGGAACCGTAATATTGTTGAGTGTGTTTGAGATTTTACCATTAGTGGTTTCATCGCTTTTGGGGGTATTTACTATGTTGCTAACAAGAGTTTTATCAACTAGGCAAGCTGTCTCATCAGTAGATTACAATCTTCTATTATTGATTGTAACATCATTGGCTTTAGGAAAAGTAATATTTGAAACAGGTACCGCTAATTATCTAGCGCAAAATTTAGCAACACTTTTAAAGGATTCAAGTGTTTACATTGTATTATCATGTTTCTTTCTATTTGTAGCTCTAATAACTAATTTAGTATCTAATAACGCATGTGCAGTACTATTTACTCCAATTGCTATTGATTTAGCAAATAATCTAGGAATGGATCCTAAGATTTTTGCTATAGCGGTTATATTTGCAGTTAACTGCTCATTTATGACACCGATGGCTTACCAAACAAATCTTCTGGTAATGGGACCAGGTCATTACAAGTTTTCTGACTTTGTGATTTTTGGATTTCCCTTAACAATTATATGTTGGGTAACCTTTTCTTTATTTTTTCCATGGTATTATAATTTAATATGAAACCATTCCACAAACCAACTAGTCCATATTTTTCTTGTGGTCCAACAAAAAAACCACCAGGTTGGAATCCAAGAAAACTAGGTTTACAAAATATTAGTAGGTATCACAGATCAGAATCTGCTCAAAAATATTTGAATGAACTTTTAAATAGATTAAAAATTTTATTAAAAATTCCAAAAGAATATAGTATTTTTCTCACACCTGGATCATGCACAGGGGCAATGGAAAGTGTAATTTGGTCGGTTCTTAACAAAGAAACAAATATAACAAGCATAGTTTACGATTTCTGGGGTGTAGAGTGGTCAAGATCTATTGAAAAATTAAATTTAAAACAAGAAATAAGATCATGTCTAAATGGCAAAATGCCTAACTTAGAAAACATTAATATTAATGATGATATAGTTTTTGTATGGACAGGTACTACAACTGGAATGTCATTAAATAATCTTAATTGGCTTTCATCAAGTCATGTTGGTTTAGTAATATGTGATGCCAATTCGTCAGTATTTATTTATGATATTGAATGGAATAAAATTGATATTACTGTTTTTTCTTGGCAAAAAGCCCTCGGCTCTGAGGCTCAACATGGTATAGTTGTTATGAGTCCAAAAGCAATAAAAAGATTGAATAAAAAGCAAACCAAATACATTCCAAAAACCTTAAATCTTAAAAACTATACTATGCCTATTAATACACCTTCATTTTTATGTTTTTCAGATTTTGAATTTTGTCTTGATTGGTTTAATAAAAAAGGAGGAATTAGGTGGAGTAATAAAAGATGTTTAGAAAATAGGGATGTTTTGGATAAGTGGTCAATTGAAAATAAATTTATTTCATATTTTTGTAAGGATCAAAGATATAGATCAATTTCACCATGTTTTTTTAAATTAGAAAATATTTCAAATAATAAATTCAAAAATATTATTTCATTTTTAGATAATGAAAAAATAGCCTATGATATAGAATCTTATAGAAAAGCTGAAAAGGGATTTAGGATTTGGACTGGTCCAACAATTCTAAAAAAAGATTTGATAAGATTGACAAATTGGTTAGATTGGACTTTTGATAACATAAAATAATATCGTGGAAAATCAATTATTACCAGAGGGGTTTAAGGATAGTCTTCCTGAAACTGCATATAAAGAGTTCGAAATAAGTGCGGAATTCATAAAAATTATGAAGAAAAGAAAATATATGTTAGTGAGACCTACTCTACTTGAATTTGAAAAATCAATGTTTTTTTTGACGAAAGGATCAATGGAAAAAAATTCGTTTAGAGTCCTTGATCCATTATCACAAAAGGTAATGGCAATTCGATCTGATATTACAACCCAAATAGCAAGAATTTCATGCGGAGCTTTGAAATTTCAGGCTAGACCTCTAAAAGTGATGTATTTTGGAGATATTCTTAGAGTTAATAATTCGCAACTTAAAACTGCCAGACAGTCAACTCAATTAGGAGGAGAAATAATTGGGGTAAAAAATGAAAATGATGAAATAGAAATTATAGAAATTATTTCTGAAATACTTAAAAAATTTAAGATTAATAATTATAAGATTTCATTATCTATGCCTACAATTTTAAAAAGTGTCAGTCTTGATTTTAATCTTAATAAAGAACAGGAATTATATTTAAAGACTTGCTACGATAATAAAAATCTTATGGATCTTAAAAATATTTCAACTGAAATTCATGATATTTCATGCAAGTTACTAAATAGCATAGGTCCATTAGACAAAATTTATCAATTTCTAATTTCAGAAAATTTTCCATCCAAAACACAATGTGAAATAAATAAATTCTTAACATCATTACATAATTTTAAAAATAAATTATCCAAAGAAAATTTTATCGTTGATACTGTTGAAATTGACAAATCCGGTTATCACAATGGTTTAATGTTTAAGTTTTATTCTGAAAAGTTAACAGAACTATTTAGTGGCGGAATCTATGAAGTTAATAAAGAGAATTGCATTGGTTTTTCTGCACTAGCTGAAAATTTAATTAATAATTGAGGTGTAAATGGGAAATGTGACTGTAATTGGAGCTCAATGGGGAGATGAAGGGAAGGGGAAAATTGTCGATTGGTTGTCAAGTCAAGCTGATATCGTTGTGAGATTTCAGGGTGGAAACAATGCTGGACACACTATTGTTGTTAGAAAAAAGAAAATTGCTTTAAGTCTAATTCCATCTGGAATTGTAAGGAAAAATACTATTTCAATAATTGCAAACGGAGTTGTTGTAAATCCAAAAGCATTATTAGATGAAATTAAAGAATTAAAAAAAAGCGGGATAAAGGTAACACCAAAAAATTTAATATTGTCAGAAAATATATGTTTGATTCTTAGTGTACATAAAGAAGTAGACAAAATTAGAGAAAAATTAAAAGGGGAAAATAAAATAGGCACAACAGGCAGAGGTATTGGTCCTGCCTATGAAGATAAAATAGGAAGAAGATCAATCAGACTTTCAGATTTGAGAAATAAAAAGAAGTTGAATGACAAAATAAAAATTATAGTAGATCATCACAATATTATTCTCAAGGGTTTAGAATCTAAAGAAATATCCTACAAAAAAATAATAAACGAAATTGAGGAGGTTAAAAGTAGTATCATGAAATTTTCTCAAAGAACGAACCCCATTTTTGAAAAAGCAATATTTGAAAGAAAAAAAATTCTTTTTGAAGGGGCACAAGGTGTGATGCTTGACGTCGATCACGGAACATATCCATATGTCACCTCTTCCAACACTGTAGCTGGTGCAGCCTCAATAGGCTCAGGCTTATCAGTAAAAAAATTGGGTTTTATCTTAGGCATTGTTAAATCATATATGACAAGGGTTGGAAGTGGTCCATTCCCATCAGAATTAAATAATATGATAGGAAAAAAACTTGGTGAAATAGGTAGAGAATTCGGTACAGTAACAGGGAGAAAAAGAAGATGTGGATGGTTTGATGCTGTCCTAACAAAATATGCACTTTCGGTTTCTGGTGCTGACGGTATTGCACTTACTAAATTAGATGTGCTTGATACTTTTAAAGAAATAAAAATTTGTGTTGCCTATAAACTATTTGGAAAGAAAATAGATTACTTTCCAATATCAGAATATGAACAAGAAAATGTTAAACCAATTTATGAAATTTTTAAAGGATGGAATAAGTCTACAAAAGGGGCCAGAACATGGTCAGAACTTCCAGCATTAGCGGTTAAATACGTTAGAAGGCTAGAAGAGTTGATATCAAATAGAGTAGTAATATTATCAACCAGCCCAGAAAGGGAGGACACCATATTGGTTGAAAATCCTTTTATTGACTAAAATTTTTATTTTTATAACCAATATTTTTTACTACTTTTTGCAATTTTTGAAATGCTCTGACTTCCACCTGCCTAACACGTTCTCTAGAAATTCCATATGACTTACTTAGCTCTTCAAGTGTAAGAGGTTTATCCATCAATCTTCTTTTAATAAGGATTTGTCTTTCTCTATCGTTAAGGTTATTAAGGGCAACGTCGAGTATTTGTTTCCTTTTTCTTAATTCATCATTATAAATTATGGATGCTTCATGTGAATCTCTTTCATCAACCAACCAGTTAATCCATTCACCTTCGTTTTCTTGGGATAAAGGAGAATTTAAAGAATGATCATGTCCAGCCATTCGTCTATTCATATCAACAACATCAGGTTCAGACACATTTAATCTTTCAGCAATTTCTGTCACAAGTTCTGGTTGTAAGTCTCCATCATCGAGCGCTTTGAGTTTACCTTTTAGCGATCTGAGATTGAAAAAAAGTTTTTTTTGTGCAGCCGTTGTACCTATTTTTACCATAGACCATGAATGTAAAATGTATTCTTGTATTGAGGCTCTTATCCACCACATGGCATAAGTTGATAATCTAAAACCTTTTTTTGGATCAAACCTTTCTAAAGATTGAATCATACCTACGTTTCCCTCAGCAATTAGTTCATTTAAAGGTAATCCATAACCTCTAAAACCCATTGCAATTTTAACAACTAGTCTCAAATGAGAGTTCACCAGTTTATGAGCAGACTTAAAATTTTTATTTTCTGTCCAGTCCAAGGCAAGTTTATTTTCTTCCTCAGCTGTTAACATTGGGAATTTTCTTATGTCTCTTAGGAACTTAGAAAGCCCGAATTCATCTAAAGATTTACTGATATTGTTTTTAATATTGTTTAGCATTGAAATCAACTCCGATTGTTAAAGTTTAACAAAAGTGCTGGTTGCCAATAATCGACCGCAGTCCACTAAGTATCGTAAAAAAACATTATATTTTTTAAATTAATTCTGTCAAATAATAAAAAAAAAATTAAAAACTATTTAAAAACTCTTTTA
>MDTE01089869.1_pt1 | contig 26269 bp, 23 predicted proteins | sample 811231 | NCBI WGS metagenome assembly MDTE01 (sample SAMN05326651, study PRJNA326480) | marine metagenome | isolation source: seawater | place: Indian Ocean: Red Sea | collected 2010
CTTGATTATTATGATAAAATCGGAAAATTAATATCAATATAAATGAAATCAGAAAATACTATTTTTATAGCTGAAGTTGGTCAAAACCATCAAGGAAAAATTAAATTAGCCATAGAATATGTAAAAATTTTCTCTCAATTAGGTGCTAATGTGATTAAGTTTCAAGCAAGAAATAATAAAAAATTGTTTTCAAAAGAGGCATATAACAAAAGTTATAACAGTGAAAATGCGTTTGCTAAAACATATGGAAAACATAGAGAAAAGTTAGAGCTATCTATTAAAGAATTAAAAATTATTAAAAACGAATGTAAAAAAAGAAATGTTAAATTTATGGTCACTCCATTTGATGAGGATAGCCTCAATCAAATTACAAAAATAGGAGTAGATTATATAAAGATAGCATCATTTGACCTAGGAAATTTGCCTTTTATAAAGTTAATAGCAAAAAAAAATCTACCTATTGTAATTAGTATTGGGGGTGGAAATGATAAACAGGTAGATATTAGTATAAAAACGATACAAAAATTTTCAAAAAAAAAAATCATTGTATTGCACTGTAATTCTGAATATCCAACTCCATATAATCATTTAGGTCTAAATAATATTTCTAAATTAAAAAAAAAATATAAAAAAGCTCAAATTGGATTATCAGATCATTTTAATGGCATACTTTCTGGTCCATTAGCATACATGCTTGGTGCTAGAGTTTTTGAAAAACATGTTACATTGAATAGATCTTGGGTTGGTACAGATCATTCTTTTGCATTAGAGCCAGAGGGATTTAGAAAATTTGTTAGAGATATAAAGAGAACACCTTTAATGTTGAAATTAAAGAACAAAAACCTGCTTGGCAAAGAACCAGTTTTTAAAAAATTAGGTAAATCTCTTGCACTTAACAAAAAATTACAAAAAGGAAATAAAATAAAGATTGATGATTTGACAGGAATTATTTTTGATAAAAATTACATCCCAGTAAGAGAGTCAAATAGTATAATTGGAAAAAAATTAAATAAAACCATATATCCTGGATATCCTATTGAGAAAAGTAATATTAAAAAATGAAAAAAAAAAATAAAACAGTAATTTTCCCTAAAGCAAAAATTGTCGGCAAAAGAAATTGGGGCAAAGAAAAACTTATAGCTTTAATTCCAAAAAAAATTTCATTAAAATTATTAAAAATAAATAAAGGCTCAAAAGGTGGATTGCAATATCATCACAAAAAAGACGAATGTGGTTATATTTTATCAGGTAAATTACAAATAAATTATGATTCAGGTAATAAAATCTTAAAAAAAAAGATTTTAAAAAAAGGTGATACTTTTTATTTTCCACAAGGAGCTGTGCATCAGGAAATTGCCCTTACCGATGTAACAATATTAGAAGCCTCTACACCTTATTTTAATGATAGGGTTCGAGTGGAAAAGTTATATGGTTTAAAAAACGAAGGCGGTCTTAAAAGTACAAGAAAAAAAGACGTGTATATAAGGTAGAAATTGAAAAAAATTGCACTTATACCCGCAAGATCTGGTTCAAAAAGATTAAAAAATAAAAATATTTTAAATTTAGGTAATCGTCCTCTTTTATATTATTCAATAAAGTCTGCTCAGGAGTCGAATTTATTTAATAAAATTATTGTAGTAACAGATAGTAAAAAATATGCAGAAATTGCAAAAAAGTATGGTGCAGAAGTTCCTACTTTAAGACCCGCATATACTGCTAAAGACAATTCCCCAGATTTAAAGTGGATTAAATGGATCTTAAACAAGATTAAAGTCAGAAATGAAAAAGATGTATTTTTCATATTAAGACCAACAAGTCCTTTTAGAAACAAAAAAACCATTATTAGAGCATGGAAAAAATTTAATAGTTTAAAACATAAGTGTGACTCACTTAGAGCTGTAGAGTTGTGTAACCAACATCCTGGAAAAATGTGGAAAGAAAAAGGAAATTTTATAGAACCAATAATAAATAAAAAAATAAAAAACACACCTATGCATAGCAATCAATATGCCGCGCTGCCTAAAATATTTGTTCAAAATGCATCGTTAGAGATTTCATACGTTAAAAATATTTTTAAAAAAAATTCTATTTCAGGAAATAAAATAATTCCTTTCTTTACTAAAAATTATGAGGGATTTGATATTAATAATCATAATGATTACGAATTAGCTAAAATTTTATTAAAAAAAAAAAATTAATTAGATAATCAACAATATGTTTTTTTCATTTATTAATTCAATTAAATATTTATTTAAAATTTTAAAATTAAATAATAAACAAAAAAAATTTATAAAATTTAATCAAAATAAATGGAAAAAATCTAATTTAGAAAATCCTCAAGGCATTATTTTAGTTGACTTGTTTCCATGGTATCCTTGGATATATTTTTGGAGTTATTTAGCCAATATTCTTTCAAAGAAAATAAATACAAAAATTTATTTTTTTCACTTTAGATTATATAAAGGTTTTATTTCGAAAAAAAAATTTTCAATAAATAATTTAATTAAAATTTATAAATCATTTAATGTTAATAATGGAATTAGTGAATATGAAATTGATTTTTCTAATAAAAAAAAAAATGAATTTCTTGATTTATATAGAACTCTGAAATCTAAAAAAGATTTATTAAATTATTACTATGAAAATATTAAAATTGGAGATCTAATATATTCAAATTATTTAAGAACTTATCTAAAACCCACAGTGGATTTGAATGATAAAAAATTAAAAGATATTTTTGTTAGAGCTCATTTTATCTTTGAGTATTTAGATGATTTTTTTAGCAAAAATACAGTCAAAGCGATAATCCCAAGTCATCTATGCTATGTTCCATACGGGCTGATTTCAAGACTTGCAAAAAAAAAATACAATATTCCAATAGTAAAAATCTTTTCAAAAAATAGAGGAGGAAACTTATATAGATTATTTCAAATTGATGAAAATATTCTGGATGAAAATCCTTATTACAATTTTAAAAAAATATTTAACGAATTAGATCCTGAAAAAAAAATTAAGGCAATTGAAAAAGGAAAAAAAATAATAAATGCAAGACTTTCAGGCAGCTATGACAAAAATCTACCTTACATGTTGAAAAATCAATTTGATTCAAAAACAATTAAAAATTTACAAATTGATCCTGAAAAGAAGAATATTTTTATTTTTGCGCACTGTTTTTTTGATAATCCAATGAGATACAGAAATATGATATTTCCTGATTTCTATGAACAAATTGATTACCTTCTAAGCTTGTCTGAAAAAGATGATAATTACCAATGGTTCTATAAACCCCATCCAAATGAATTAAAGAATAATGAAAATCTAGTAGGTTTTTTTGAAAATAAATACAAAAAAGTTAAGTATTTAAGCAAAGACTTTAATCATAATTCAGTTCTAAAATTAAATCCGCATCTTGCTATAACTAACTTTGGAACAGTAGCACATGAATTTGCCTATATGAATGTTCCAGTAATAAACACTGGTGACAATCCTCATATAAATTATAATTTTTCTTTACATCCTAAGAATATAGATGAGTTGAATGATATGATTTTTAATTTAAATAATTATGTCAAAAAAATAAATTTTAATAAAGATGAAATTTATGAATACTTATTTATGCAATATGATTTTTTTCCAAATTTAAATAACGAAAATAAATTACTGTCTGATGATTATTTTAATATAACTGATAGGAAATATAATTCAGATGATGATCTCCTAAATCATTTTATGAAAAATGACGAAAAAAATTCTTTAAATATTAAAAAATATACTGAAGATTTTATTGATAAATTTTTTTAATTCGAATTTTGACTTGAGATATTATCTTTGTTTACTTCAAAGACATAATCACAAAAATTAAAATTGCTCTTGTCATGTGTTGACAAAAATAAATAACTGCAAATTTTGCTTTCGATTATATCTTTTATTATTTCATCTTGCATTTTTTTTTCTAATGCATTTGTAGCTTCATCTAAAATTAATATTTGAGGTTTTTTATATAGTGCTCTTGCTATACCTATCCTTTGTATTTGACCTCCACTTAAGCCTTCCCTAGCAAAACTTAAATTTTGATCATATTTATTTTCAAGTTTTTCTGCAAATTCTGAAACTTTTGAAATGTTGCAAACTCTATTAAATAAATTTAAATCTAATTCTCTATTTAAAATTATATTTGTTCTTAAATTTTCGTCTAAAATAAATACTTTTTGTTGAACATACCCTATATGGTCATAATAGTTATTAATATTTTCATTTTTTATTTTTTCGTCATTATAAAATACACCACTATTTTCATCTTCGATTAAAATAAGTCCTGAGAGAATATCTAAAAAAGTAGTTTTTCCTCCACCACTCGGAGATGAAATTCCTACAATTGAATTTTTTGAAAAACTTAAATTTTTAATTTTTAATTTAAATTTACTATCTTTTTCGTATTCAAAACTTATATTTTTTAAATTTATTTTTTTAATTTCTTTTTTTAAACGTTTTTCATTATTCTTTTCAACTAAAATTGCCTTAGGTTTAAACTCTTTTCTAATTTCTGATAGGTTGTTATACGAATTTCTATGAGCCCTAAAATAAGACAGATTAATGTATATTAAATTAATGTATGGTAATGATTTTAAAACAGCAAAAATATACACACCTGCTAAAGATAATGTATCACTGTCTAAAGTACCTTTGAGATTAAAGTACAATAAAAATATAATAATAAATAAAAATAAAAAAAACTCTATAACATATCTTGCTGAACCAGCAATAAATCTTATCTCCGCCATTACTTTTGATAAATTAAATGTCGAATCCTTATAATTTGCTAAAGAAAAATTTTCTAAATTATTTATTTTAAGATCTTTAAAACCAAAAAAGGCATTTGATATATTTTTAATAATTTGCTTATCAAGTTTACTTACTTTATGACCATGATTTAAAATTTTTGGTCTTGTTAAAAGGTAGAAACATATAAATAAAATTGTTAAAAAAAGTATAGTAAATAAGGTTATCTTGTAGTTTATGTAAAAAAGCGAAGATAATATAAAAAATAAAATTATCGCTCTTGAAGTTATTATTAAATATGGAACTATAACAAATTCACAGAGTTTTTTTGATTCCATAATTATAGTTGATTGAATTTTTGGGAAATTTATTTTGTTAATATCTATATAATCAGCAAAAATAAAATCTCTAAAAATATTAGTTGTGACTTTATAATAAATTCTATAACTGAAATTTGAAATTTGATAAGTAATTAAAATATTTGAAGCAAGAGTAAGAAATAAAAAAATTATTGCAGAGAGGCATAAAAATAAAATTTGATCTTGTCTTGAAAAATTTTCAAAGAATTCAATATTAATTTTTTTGTCACTTAAAATTAGATTTAATAAATTCATTACTATGAAAATTGTTGATATTTCTAAGATAGATTGAAATATAAATAAAAATTTTAGCTTAGTAATTTTTTCATCAGTAAATTCTTTAATTATATTTGAAACTTTATGTAATGGTATCACTGTTTTATTTAATTATTTTATATTAAGCCTTTTTTATTAAGTACATCATAAAATAACTTATCATATACATTTTTTGGATCTATCTTTTTGAGTTTATAACCTTTTTTTTTGTTCATAGAAACTTCTCCACTAATTTTTTGACTTATCATATTCTTGAATTCATCTTCATTTAATTTTTTTCTAAAAATATTTTTATTTTTCAATTCGTTATCATGCACATCCATTAATGCTTTATATTTTTCAGTAATTTCATTAATATTTCCAATCGAAGAAAAATGAAAACCTTTATCCAATATTATATTATATTTAAAATAATTTCTTAAATCATATAATCTTGGTTGATGATACCATCTTAGAGATTTAGGACTTACTAAATTTTGAAATCTCATAAATCTTGTTCCAGGCCATCGATATAACCAAAACCAATTTGTCATGGTCATATAATCGAAATTAAAATTAATCATTTTTTGATAGCAAATACCAATTTTAGAATTTTTTATTTTTTTTATTTTATTAATTGTCTTTGGATGAGGAATTTCATCACAATCTGAAATTAATATGATGTCATCATATTTTGCCGAATATAAACCATCAAATATTCTATTTTTTGATTGATCATCAAGATGACTTGGATATTTGTTAATATCAATTTTCCTATCATAATCATTAATCTTTACATAAATAATTTTATTTTCATCATAATTTTTATGCTTAAAATTGAACTCTTTTTCTTCACCATTAAATTTTCTTGAACCCTCAATGATTACAAAATAATCAACAGAATTTTTTAATATTTCATATCTAATATCAAAAATTTCATGTTCATTAAAAAAATTAATACAATCATAAATTTTCATAATATGATATTTATGGAATTTTTAAATTTTTGGAAGTTTAACATTTGATTAATTAATTTAACTATTTTCTCTTATTTTTAATATAATTTTTTGTTTTATTTTTGTACATTGTAAAGGTAATTAATAGATTAAAGTTTTATAATAGCATTATGTTTAATCAAAAAAAAGAAGTTTCAGTTATAGGTCAGGGTTTTGTTGGAGTACCAATGTCAGTTCTCATAGCAAATAAAACAAATTATTTTGTCAATGGTATCGAAAAAAATAATAATGTAGGGAAAAAAATAAAAAAAAAATTAGATAGTGGATTGTTACCGTTTAATTCAGATGACAAAGAATTAAAAAATAAATTTAAGAATTGCATTAATAAAAATTATAAAATTTTTCTTGATATTGATCGTATTAAAAACTCCGAGATAATTTTAGTGTCAGTTGGATTTGATTTTTCAAAAAAAAATGGGATTATGAATTTAAAAAAATTATTCATCTCAATTTCGAAAAAAATTAAAAAAAAAACTTTGGTAATGATTGAAACCACTCTTCCACCTGGAACATGTGAAAAAATAATAATACCTTTAATGAGCAAAGAGTTAAGAAAAAGAAAAATTAATATAAATGATATTTATTTTTCTTATTCTTATGAAAGAGTTACTCCTGGCAAAGAGTATTACAATTCTATATCTAATTTTCATAGAGTTTATGCCGGTTTAAATAATCAATCAGCAAAAATTTGTAGTAAATTTTTAAAAAAAATTATAAATAAAAATTTTTCATTACATAGATTAGCCAATTTAAGAGATTGTGAGGCAAGTAAAGTTTTTGAAAATTCCTACAGAGCCACAAATATAGCTTTAATTGATGAATGGACTAAATTTTCAATTGAAAATTCTATAGATATTAAATCTATATTAAAAGCAATAAGATATAGAAAAACACACAACAATATAATGAATCCTGGTTTGGGTGTTGGAGGCTATTGTTTAACTAAAGATCCAAGTTTTTTAAAATTTTCATCAAATAAAATTTTTTCTAATAAATTAAGTTTTCCTATGTTGAATAATACAGTCTTAGTTAATAGAAAAATGGTTAATACATCAATAAATTTTATTAAAAAAAAAATATCTAAATTATTCAATAAAAAAATTTTACTTGTAGGTATTTCTTATAAAGAAGATGTAGATGATCTTAGATACAGTCCATCTGTAGATTTGTATAAGAAGCTTTTGAAAGTTTCAAAATTTATTGATATTTACGATCCCTATTACAATTCTAACGAAAGTAATAAATTAAATTTTGTTGATAATTTAAATTTTCAAAATTATGATTTGACACTTTTTTGTGTTGGTCATAAAAAAATTAAAAATATTAATCTTTATAAATTGCACCCAAAATGCATTTATTTTGATTTAAATAATATTTTTAATGACGTTAATTATAAAAAACTTAAAAATAATAAAATAATATTACATGAATTAGCTAGACCAGTATGAAAAAAAAAATATTAATTACAGGGGCAGCTGGTTTTATAGGTTATCATCTTGTTAAGGAATTAGCAAAAAATATCAAAAATGAAATAACAATCATTGATAACTTATACCGAGGTAAAATTGATAAAAATTTTAAAAAATTCGCTAGATCAAGAAAAATTAAATTTATAAAAAAAGATCTGGTTGAAAACTTTAATTTTAAAAATAATTACGACTATATTTTTCATTTAGCTGCTATTGTAGGGGTATCAAATGTTAAAAAACAACCCATTAAGACATTTAAGGCAAATTTAATTTCAACAATTAAACTAATTGATGCTTTTAATGTCAAAAAGAAAAAACCAGTTTTTATATTTTTTTCAACTAGTGAGATTTACCAACCATTAGTAGATAAAAAAAAATTAAATTTTCCAACTACAGAAAATCAAAACTTTATTTATCCAAGAAAATTTAATCCTCGACAGTCTTATTATTTATCAAAGTTTTTCTCAGAAATTATTTTAAAATTATCAGGTTTAAAATATATAATTTATAGACCACATAATATTTATGGTCCTAGAATGGGCTACTCTCATGTTATACCGGAATTATTTTTAAAATTTAAAAGTAATAAAAAAAAAATTGATGTATTTTCTCCAAACCATAAAAGAGCTTTTTGCTATGTAGATGATGCTATAAATTTAATTTTAAATACTTGCTTCAATAAAAAAGCTTTAAATAGTGTTTTTAATATAGGTAATATGCGCCAAGAAACAAAAATAATTGACTTAGCTAAAAAAATTAAAAAAATTTTAAATTCTAATAAAGAAATTATACTTAAAGAAAATACTCAAGGTTCACCTTCAAGGAGATTACCGAACATATCAAAAATTCAAAAAATTTCCAAATTTAAAAATTTTACAACATTGCAAGATGGTTTAAAGAGGACACTTAAATGGTATGAGGAAAATTATTAATATTAAAGAACCTGATATTTCTAATATAGAAAGAAGAGAAGTTTTAAAATGTTTAAAAAAATCTGAAATATCTACTTATGGTAGTTTGGTTTCAGAAATTGGAAAAAAATTAAATTTTTATAATAAATCAAAGTATAATTTAACTTTAAATTCTGGGACAGCAGCTTTACAACTAGGATTTAAAGCTGCAGGGGTATGTGAAGGTGATATTGTAATTACGCAATCATTTACTTTTGGAGCAACTTTAAATTCAATAATTAATTCTGGTGCCGATGCTTGGTTATTTGAAGTAGATAAATTTACACTTTCTATAGATTTGATCCAATTAGAAAATTCTCTTAAAACAAAAACATTTTTTAAAAATGGCTTCACCTATATGAAAAAAAATAAAAAAAAAGTTTTTGGTGTCTGTTTAGTAACTAGTTTTGGAATTATCCCAGATCTTTCAAAATTAAAAAAAATTTCAAATAAATATAAACTCAAAATTATAATAGATGGAGCTTGTGCATTTGGTAATAAATATAATGGAAGACCTTTAATAGAATATGCTGATGTAGTTATTTATTCTTTTAATGGAAATAAAAATTTTACTTCTGGTGGCGGTGGAGTTTTATCTACTAACAAAAAAAATATTTATATTAAGGCAAAAATATTATCTGAAAATGGAAAAATTAAAGGCAATTATACATATTCTATGTTTGGTTATAATTATAAAATGACAAATCTGCATGCTGCTATATTAAAAGGTCAGTTATCAAGATATTCCAAAATTAAGAAAAAACTTGCAAATATTCACAAAAACTACTTGCACAGGATAAAAAACGTTAATTTCTTTTTTTTTACATATAATGGAAACAAAGAAAATATTTTTTGGTTAAATTTTGTATTATGTAAATCTGAGACTATTTCTAAAAATTTAATTAGCTATTTAAATAAAAGAAAAATTAGAACTAATTATTTTTGGAGACCAATGCACTTACAGCAATATAAAAAAAAGTTTCTTTCGGAAAATATGAAATTTACTAATAAATTTTTTAAAAGAGTTGTTTTAATACCATCATCATCTTTCTTAAAAAAAAAAGAATTAGATTACGTTATTAAAGTTTTGAATAGCTATGAAAATGACAGAAAAATATAAAAATATAATTATAAAAAAAAAAATTAACTTAAAGCAAGCGCTCTCAAAATTACAAGAAAATGAAATTAAAATGCTCTGTTTTGTCAACAAAAAAAATGAATTAGTTGGAGCACTTAACGATGGTGATATTCGTAGAGCAATACTAAAATATCAAAATCTAGATCTGGATTTAAATAAAATCATTAATAGACGACCTATTACTGGAAAGATTAATCTTTCTGATAAGGACGCTTATCAAATTATGAAAAGAAAACAAATTGATTATTTGCCAATTCTAAAAAATAGAAAAATTATTGACGTCAAATGTTTGAAAAACTTTCAATTATTAAAAAAAAACTACAACGTATCAATAAATGTTATGGCAGGAGGATTTGGTAAAAGATTAAAGCCGTACACAAATAAAATAAATAAATGTCTTGTATCAGTGACAAAAAAAAAGCGAATTATTGATTATTCTTTGGAAAATGTATTAAAAATAAATTTTAAAACTATAAATTTTTTTCTACATTACAAAAAAGAACAGGTTAAAGAATATATAAGAAATAATTATAAAAAATTTCATTCAAATTTTTATTATGAAAAAAAACCGCTAGGAACAATTGGCGGTCTGAGCCAATTAAAAATTAATGATGATACAGATATTTTTATACTCATAAATGCAGATGTTGTTTGTTCAATTGATTTTGAAAGATTAATTGATTTCCATAAATCAAATAAGTCTGATTTTACTATTGTAACTTCACAAAAAGAAATTCAACTTAAATATGGTTTACTTAAAAACTTAAATCTAAATATTGAATCAATATATGAAAAACCATCTTTAAGTTTTAACATAAATACAGGAATTTATTTATTTAATCCAAACTTACTGAAATTAATTAAAAAAAACCAAGTTATGGATGCAGTTAGTTTTATTAAGTTATTAAAACAAAATAAAAAAAAGATAATCAGTTATCCTATTTATGAAAATTGGTTTGATTTGGGTACACCTGAGGATTTGAAACAGTTTAAAAATTTCCAAAAAAATTTATGACAAAATTTACAATTTTGTTTATTACAAAGGGTCGAAATGATATCTTAAACTCACTTAAATCTTGTCAAGAAATAAAAAAATATTATTCAAATATTAAAATAATTATTTTAGATGGAAATAAAAATAATTTTTTAAATAGCAAGTTAAAATTACTTAAGAGTAAAATTGATATAAAAATAATTAAACAAAAAAAAACAGGCTTTATGAGTGCTTGTTTAGAGGCAATAGAATATCTAGATCATGGATATTTCACATTTATGTATGATGATGATTTTTTGTCTCCATATTTTGGGAAGATGGTAAAATATTCTTGTATAAAAAAAAAGCAAATTTATGGTTATGGCAAAATATACCCAAAAGAAAAAAATTATATTTTTAAGAAACCACTTATTCAAAGTATTTCTAAAAACAAAATTAATTTTTTAAAAGAGTATTTTAAACTTAAAAGTAATAAAGTTTTACCAAATAGCCCTATAACTTCAATATTTAGTGTCAAAATTATAAAAAAATGGAAATATATATTAAGAAATAAAACAAATGATGGAATAACAAGATATCTTATGATGAAAAAAAATATTGGTCCGGATTTGTTATTGTATTTATTAAGTTTAGAAATGGATAGTATGAATCGTTCAACTTTAATTTCTAGCAACGTTGTAGCGAAGTTTTCTTCACATAAAAATTCTATGAGTGTAACATATGGCTCTGGTAACCTAAGATTCGGTTATTGGGTTGCAAAAAAAATATTCATTGATTGCATTCCGAATAAAAATTTAATAGGGAAAGATTTAATTATGCTACATTTTATAAAAGGATTATTTACCATGGTAATTTTTTTCATTCATCCAAAAAAATTTAAAAATTTCAGTTTAAAAAATTATTTTTCAGTCCTTCATGATTTACTTATTAAAATTTTTTAAGAATAAAGCTATTTTTTTTGTAAGAAAAATATCGAACCAATTAAATTTTCTTATAAAAAATTTAAAGATTTTAATTTATTTAACTCATAAAAAACCATTTAAAACTGGTTATGATGAGTACAAATGGAATAAAATAAAAAAAAAAATAAACAACCAAAATAAAAAAATTAACGAATTGAACTGTCCAGGAATAGATGAAAGAATTATAGAATACAAATGGATCATTAATGAACTTGAAAATAAAAAAGGTAACATACTAGATGCGGGGTCCGTGCTTAATTATTCACCAATCATAGAAAAACTAAATAATTTTAATATATTAATTCAAACACTTTATCCTGAAAAAAATAATTTTAGTAAAAAATCAGTTAGTTATATTTATTCTGATTTAAAAAAGAAGATTTTTGAAGAAAATTATTTTGATTTTATAACTTGTATTTCAACTCTGGAACATATTGGTTTTGATAACACCCAATATAATTATTATAAAAATGATAAATATGATAGTATTGAAAAAAATTCTAAAGATTATTTAAAAGTAATAGAAAATTTTAAACATATTTTAAAAAAGGGAGGATATTTATATATAACTATTCCGTTTGGCAAAAAACAGATATTTGAACATCTTCAGCAGTTTGATAGTGAAGATATAAAAATTTTGATTCAAAAATTTAATCCAGACTTTGTTGAGAAAAGTTTTTATATTTACAAAAATTTTTCATGGATAGAGTGTAATGAGCAAGACTGCAAGGATATAGAATTTAGAACTCAAGAGGAAAAAAACCCAGCTGATAAAGCTGCATCAGCAAGATCAGTTATTTTTTTGAAACTTAGAAAATAAATTAAAAAAATTTGAATTTTTAAATAAAATTAAAATAAAGATATTTATACTTAACAACCCATAATTTCCTACCTGCAAAAATAATAGAAAAAGAATTATTTTTGAGATTTTTTCAAAATCTTTATTTTTATTTTTTATTTTTACAAACAAAAATATTACAAAAATTAATCCTAAAATACCAAAATCAGTAAAAATTCTAATAAAATAGCTTTTTCCATCCTTATAGTTTAATGCAAGACATTGAGCTGAATTAGGTGGAATGAAATTCCAATTTTTAATATTATTTTTATAAACTTTTTCATGGCTTCCTAAACCACTCCCAAAAAATCTAAAATTTTTAAAATTAGAATAAGAAATAAATAAATTTGATAAATATGCGCAAGCAGTTGTTCCAATATAATTTTTCGAATTAAAATGTGTAGCATGAAAATTATACTTTGATAATAAAGAAGCTAATAATTCTACTTCCATGGTGCTATATAGATTATTGTATACTTCATTATTGCTTCTACTGCTTGTGATTATTTTGAGTTCATCTTCATTGGAAAAATTTGGAAAAAATAATGAGTTAGAATTGTAGAGTTTAAATCTATCAATTATTCCTTTTTTATCCATTGTTACTGAAAACCTTTTAATTTCAGTTAACCAATCATCTTCATCAAAACCAATATTTAAAAAGGTATAACTTTTAGATATTAAATTTTTTACTTTATCACCAGGCATATTGAAGGAAATTATTAAAAAAAACAAACATAATAGTATTAATGTTTTTTTATTAAATTTAATTCTAGATATAGAACATAAGACAATACCTAAAAGTCCATAAATTGAATGACTTAAAAGAATTGAAATAATTAAAAAAAATATTTTGAAATAATTTTTTTTTATATTTTCAAGGTAAAAGTAAAAAAGTGGTAAAATAAGAATTGAATATGTTGCTGGTTCAGAACAAAGACTTTGAAACCTAATTGGATTTTTTATTTGTAGTATATCAGTATAAAATCTGTTGTAATTATTTCTATATGTCTGAGCCTCATTATACAGATTATTTAATTCTACTTTACCTGCTATAAAATTTTCTAACAATAAACTTTGGCTAAATGAAAGTGCAAGAATTATATAACCAATAAGTATTAAAAAAAATCCAAATTTTTTATAAATTTCAAAAAATTTATATTCATCAAAATTTTTGTAATAACTCCTTAGAGATATATATACAAATAAAAGTAATATAAATTGTTTCAAAAATTCTTTTTGAGAATTTTCGTAAAAACTTAATATAAAATTGAGAATAAAAAATAAAGTTATAAATATTAAATCAAACTTTTTAATATAATTTTTTAAAAATAAAAAAGAAAATAAAAATATAAAAACATATATTAAGTAATCAGTTCTAAGTTGAAAATTTAAAATAAAGTAATTAATTTTTGGTGATAAAAAAATAAATAAAACTATTAGGTAGATTAAAAAAGTTGAACCGATTTCTTTTGGTTGAAATTTTTTTTTTAATTGATAGTACATCTTAATGAAATATTTCGGATACTTTTTAAATTACTTTTTAATTATATCAAATCATTTACTAAAAAAAAATTTAAATAAAAAAAACGTTGAAAAACCTAAGAAAAGTATTTTTATCGAACTTTGTCCAACAGTGAACTTACAATTAACATTCAATGTATTAATTGCTTTTATTCTAGATAAAAAATTTAATATTATATTTTTTTACTTTGGAAGTAAGAGTCTAAATTTTACATCGTATTTTTTGAGATTGTTTTTAACAAAAAATAATTTTGAAATAATTGATTTAAATGACAATCTAAATATTAAAAAAAAGATAAAAAAATTTAAAAGCAAATCCCAATTAATTAATCATAAATATCAAAAATATAAAATTGGAAAGTATATACATCAATCTTATTCAAGATTATTTTTAAAAACAAATGTAAATTTAAATGATGAAAAATTGTATTATCTAACCAAACTATCTCATGCAAGAATCAATCTATTAGAAAAAATTTTTAAAGAAAGAAACATAAAATATGTTCTAACATCACACGTAGTTTTTGTTGATTATGGAACTATTGCATTAGTAGCAAGAAAATATAAAGCAAAAACAAAGATTATTTGGTCTCATAATAATTATTCTAAAATAAGAACGTTATCAATTGACAATAAACATCTTCTCCAAATAGATAAATATTATAATTATAGAAAAGAATTTAAAAAAATAAAAAATAAAAATAAATGTTTGAATTTATCAGATAGAGAACTTAAAGGAAGAATTTTTAAAAATTTGACTAACTATAGAGTAAGTAACGTAGCATCTTTCTCAAAAGAAAATATATTAAAAATAAAAAGCAAAAAGCCAAAGGTAATTATTCTTCCAGCATGTTTTTATGACGCAAATAATTTTTTTAGACATAAGTTGTTTTTTGAAGTTTATGATTGGTTAGATTTTACTTTATCACATGCAAGTAAAACTAAATTTGATTGGTATGTAAAACCTCATCCAACAAATATACCAATGAATTTTGAAATCTTTGAAAAATTTAAAAAAAAATATCCAAAAATTAATTTTTTGAGACCAAATACTTCTAATTTAACTTTTAAAAAAAATAATTTTTCTTCGATGTTTACGTTTCATTCCACAGCTGCTCATGAATTTGCATATATGAATATTCCAACTGTTGTGGTTAGTGATAACATAGGTGCTGATTATAATTTTGCAAAACCAGTTAAATCAATTAATTCTTATAAATCATCAATTTATAATGCCCACAAAATTAAAAACAAAATTAAATTAAAAGATGTACTTGAATTTAATTATATGTTTAGATTTGCAAAATCTAGTTCATTTCTTTACCATAAACTAGATAATTTTGAGGATAATAGGCCTAACAACCATCAAAGTTTGAAATATTCTTGGAAACTAATGCAAAAGAATAATAATAATTCATTATATAATAAAAATTTAAATCTAGCCGTAAAAGAAATATTTACATGAAAAGGATTATTAAATGTAGATTTTGTAAATCTAAAAATCTAAAAGATGTAATTGATTTAGGGCATCAAGCATTAACAGGGGTTTTTCCCTCAAAAAAAAATATTAAAATTACAAAAGGGCCTCTAAAAGTTGCATTGTGCAAAAACTGCTCTCTTTTACAATTAAGGCATTCTTATAATATTGAAGAAATGTACGGAGAGAATTATGGATATAGATCTTCATTAAATTCATCAATGGTGAATCATTTATGTAATAAATCAATAAGTTTAATTCGCAAATACAAAATTAAAAAAAACGATTATATAATTGATATTGGTAGTAATGATGGAACATTTTTAAACTCTTTTTTAAATTATAAAAATTTAATAGGCGTTGACCCTACAATTAAGAAATTTAAAAAATATTATAAAAAAAATATAATTACTATTAATGATTTTTTTCCATCTAATAAAATTTCAGAACTCCTTGAGTCAAAAAAAGCAAAATTAATTACATGTATTTCAATGTTTTATGACCTCGAGAATCCATTAGATTTTGTAAAAAATATTAAAAAAATTTTGCATAAGGAAGGAGTTTGGCATTTTGAGCAAAGTTATATGCCTTTTATGTTAAAACAAAACTCTTACGATACTATTTGCCATGAACATTTAGAATATTATTCTCTTACTATAATAAAAAAAATTTTAAACAAAGTAGGATTAAAAATTTTAGACGTGGAATTTAACAATATCAATGGTGGAAGTTTTTCTGTTACTGCATCTCATAAAAAATCTAAAATAAAAACTAATCAAAAAATAATAAATTGGCTCCTTCAAGAGGAAAAAAAAATGAAACTAGATGATGTTAAAATTTACCAAATATTCAGTAAAAAAATTCAATCTCATAAAAATTCTTTGTTAAATTTATTAAAAAAATTAAGAAAAAATAAAAAAAAAGTAAGCGGTCTTGGAGCTTCTACTAAAGGTAACGTTATTCTTCAGTATTGTAAAATAGATGAAAGTTTATTGAAAAATATATATGAAATAAATAAAGATAAATTTAACAAATTTACACCTGGTACCAAAATTAAAATTTTAAATGACAAAAAAATTACAAATAAAAAATGCAATTATTTACTTGTACTTCCTTGGCATTTTAAAGATCATATAATTAAAAAAGAAAAAAAATTACTTCAAAAAGGAATTAAGCTAATATTTCCACTCCCTCAAATAGAAATTATATAATGATAAAACTTTCCATTGTTACTATAACTAAAAACAATTTTAATGAATTAAATAAAACTTTTAATTCAATAAAAAATCAAACCTTTGCTAAAAACATTGAATTAATAATTGTTAATGGAGGAAAAAAGATTAAAAAAAAAATAAAATCCAAGGTATTTAATATAAAAATAATAAATTATAAATCTCCAGGAATCTATAAAGCAATGAATATTGGATTAAGTTCAGCTAAAGGCAATCATGTTTTATTCTTAAATTCTGGAGACAAATTACATAATTCTAGAGTTATTGAAACTCTTGAAAAATATTCCTTATCAAAATATTTTTCATACTTTTTTATATCTAAAGTAATTGGAAAGAGCAAAAGCTGGAATATTCCAAATAATGTTCAAAAAATTCTTCCCGGAGATTCTGTACCTGTTCATCAATCAATACTTTTTAATAAACAATTTTATAAGAAAAATTCTTATAATACTGATTTCTCTATTGCTGCAGATTATGAATATAAGTTGTTACTTTTAAGAAACTATAAAGTATTATTTATACCTTATGTAGTTTCAAATCATATGTTGGGCGGTATTTCTAGCACATATACTTTAAAAAATTATATAACAATATCTAAAGAACTATTTAAAATAGACAAATATCATCAAAGTTTTATAGTGTTATTGAGAAATCAAGTTAATTTACTAATTAAATTTATACTTTATCAAATAAAATTAAACACTATTAACGAAGTAATTTTATCAAAGATTTATTCTAACAGATCATATGAAGTTAAAATATAAGAAAATTTTTATTACAGGCCATAAAGGAATGGTCGGATCAGCCTTTGTTAGGGTTTTAAAAAATAAACCTGGGTTAAGAATTATTATTGCAGATAAAAAAAAAGTTAATCTTGAAGATCAAAAAGCTGTTGATAAATTTTTTAAAAAAAATAAACCCGATTATGTTATTAATGCAGCTGCATTAGCGGGGGGGATTTATGCAAATGAAACTTATTGTGGAGATTTTATTGATAAGAACCTAATTATTCAACACAATGTTATAAAATCTTGCTATAAATACAAAATAACAAAACTTTTATTTCTTGGAAGTTCTTGCATTTATCCCAGAGATTGTAAACAACCTATGAAAGAAAAATATTTACTTGGAAATTATTTAGAAAAAACAAATGAAGCATACGCCATTGCAAAAATTGCAGGTTTAAAAATGTGTGAATATTATAACAAACAATACAATACTGATTTTAGATCTGTAATGCCAACTAATATCTATGGACTTAATGACAAATATCATAAAGATAATTCACATGTAATTCCTGCTATGATTATGAAGTTTCATGAAGCAAAAATTAACAAAAAAGCTTCTGTTTCAGTTTGGGGCACTGGTAAAGCAAAAAGAGAGTTTATATTTGTAGATGATATGGTTAAACTATGTTTAATAGTTTTATTTAAATCAAAAAAAAAATATTTCAAATTTTTAGATAAGAATAAAATAAGTTTCCTAAATATTGGATCTGGTCAAGAATTAAGTATTAAAGATTTATCGTTAATGATTAAAAAAATTGTTAATTTTAAAGGTAAAATTATTTTTGATAAAAAAAAGAAGGATGGTACACCAAGAAAATTTTTAGACACATCATGTTTAAGAAAGTTAATTAAAAAAAATGAAAATTTTGTTAGTTTAAAAGAAGGTTTGATAAAAACGTATAGTGATTTTTTAAAAAATAAAATTTAAATAAATTCTAATTTAAATAAATAAAATTATCATAAAATAATTTTTAGAAATGAATAAAAAAAAACCTTTTATATCTATTATCACACCCACACTAAATGATAAAAAAAATTTGAAAAAACTTATTTCAAATTTAAAAAAACAATCTTTAAAAAATTTTGAATATATTGTTGCCGACGGTGGTTCAACTGATGGAACAGTTGAGTATTTAAAAAAAATGAAAATAGTCAATAAAATTTTAGTATCAAAAGATTTAAATATGTACAGAGGAATAAATAATGCATTAAAACATTGTAGTGGAAAAATTATTGGCTATGTAAATTCTGATGATTTTTTTAATGACAAAATGTATTTTAAAAAAGTTTACAATGCTTTTGTAACAAAAAATATTGATTGTATATATGGAGGTTATGAAGTTAAAAACTTATATACCGGATTCAAAAAGTGTTATATTCCATTACAATTTAAAGAAAGATATTTAGTTACTTTAGGTATGCCATTTTGCCAACATACATTTTTTTGGCATAAAAAATTTAATAATCAAAAGTTCAATCTGAAATATAAAGTTTGCTCAGATTTTGAATTTATAGGTAGAATTTTAATAAAATCAAAAAAAATTGGTTTTTTGAATATGAATTCAGCAACTTTTAATAAGCGAAGAAAAAGTTTCGGAGAAAAAAATAAGAGAGTTGGCCTTAAAGAAACTAAAGAAATTAAAAAATTTTTTAAGAATAAAATTAAGTTTAATTTTATTTTTTATATTTTGGATAGAATTTTAAATTTTTTAAATAATTTTAAGTTTTATGACAATAAATTATATATTATTAATAAAAAATCATGATTATAATAGGCTGGAGCGAGTTACCAAGTTATGCAGTAGACTGTATTAATTTTTTAAAATTAAAAAAAAAATTAATAGTATTAACAGATAACAAAAAAGCAAATAAATTAATTAAGAACTCAAAAGTAAAAATAATTAATCTATCTCAAAATTATACTTGGGAAGATATTGGTATAACAAATCCAAAGTATTTTTTTTTTACCGGATGGAACAACAAAGCCTTTATTTCTTTAGCAAAACAAAAAAAAACAAAAAATATTTGTTTAGTAGATAATGTTTTAAAAAAAAATTTAAGACAATTTTTTGGAAAAATATATTTCAAGATCTTTTTAGAAAAAATTTTTGATGCTATTTTTGTGCCCGGAAAACATTCAAAAAATTTGATTAAATATTTTGGATTTAAAAAAAGTATTTTTCAAGGTTTGTATACAGGAAATAATAAAATATTTAGAAATCGAATTATTATTACAAAAAGAAAATACGATTTCATATATGTAGGAAAATTTATAGAGAGAAAAAACTTAAATATTTTGTTGGGTGCATTTAACAAAATAAAAAATCTTAATATAAAAGTAAATTTACTTCTAGTTGGTGGCAAAAAACAAAAAAGTAAGAATGATATAGAGATAATCCCTTTTTCTAATTCAAAAAGAGTAGCTAAGTTAATGGGTAATTCAAAGTGTTTGATATTACCAAGCTTAGAGGAAAATTGGGGAGTAGTTGTTCATGAAAGTAGTTGTTGTGGGTGTCTTTTAATTTTAAGTAATAAAGTTGGTGCAAGAGAAGAATTTTTAAACAAAAATGGATATGAATTTGATCCAAATAATCAAGATGATTTATTTTTAAAAATGAGAAAAGTTTTGAATCTAAATAAACAGGATTTACAAAAAAAATCTTATTTAAGTGAAGAAATGTCAAAAAAAAGATCGATTCAAAATTGGAAAGAACAGTTTTTTAAAATAATTAAAAAATTAAATTAATGAAAAAAAAAATATTATTTTTATCTTACACTGATTTTCAAGGTGGTGCTGCTATTGCTAGTTTTAATATGTTTAAATCAATTTCTCCTAAAAATTTTAATTTAGAATTAGGTTGTTTAATTAAAAAAACAAAAAAAAAAAATGTTAGAAAAATTAAAATTTCTTTTTTTTCATATATTAAAATTTTTTTTTCAATATTTTTATCTCAAATACTTTTTTTAATTTTTAATTCTAAAACTAAAATTAAAAGGAGTTTATGTATTTTGGACACTGGCTTATTAAAAAATATAAATATAGAAAAATTTGATATAATTCACATTCAATGGCTGTATAACGAAGTTATCTCTTTGGATGAAATTCTTAATTTAAAAAAAAAGGTTGTAATTTCATTACATGATCTTTGGTTTTGTAATGGAACATTTCACTATAATCCAGAAAAATTAAACTTTATTACAAAAATATTTGAAGATTTCTTATTAAGGAGAAAATGTCAAAAAATATTAAGTTCCAAAAATTTGGTTTTTACAACTCCATCAATATGGTGCAAAGATCAATTTTTAAATACATTAAAAAAATATAATAAAAATAATACAAAATTACCAAAGGTTTTTGTAATTGGAAATGTTGTTGATTTTAAAAAAAATAAAAATTTAATTAAGAAAAATAAATTTAAACTTATTCCCAAATCAGAGTTTGTAACTTTATTTCATTATGAAAAAAAAAATAATTATGTTAAAGCGTATGATTATTTATTTAAACTTTTGCAAAAATTAAACGATCAAAAAAAATTTAAATATTTTATTATTTTTGGTAATAATTCAAAAAAGTTCCCTGCTCATAAATTTAATAACTTAATTTTTTATGATTTTGGTTTTATTGAAAATAAAAGAATAGATGAAATTTATAAATTAGCAGATGCTTTTATACTTACATCCCGTCAAGAGACTTTTTCTCAATTAACTGCAGATAGTTTAATAAATAATACACCAGTAATTGCTTTTAATGTTTCAGGACATAAAGAGCTTATAATTCATAAAAAAAATGGGTTTCTTGCAAAACATTCTAGCATTGATGATTTAATTAAGGGCATGAAATATTTTGAAAAAAATGACTTTAAAAATATTCAAGATTTGAAAAACTTTTCACAAAAAAAATTTTATAATAACCATTTAAAAAAAGTTTATGCAGAGGACAATTTCAAAAATTAAATATCAATTTAATAATTTAAATTTTGAGGAAAAGATACTTTGTTCCTTTCCTCTATTTGCAATATTAGGATCACTAGCAATTAATTGTTTTTATATTATAACAATATTAATTTTTATCTTAAAAATAATTAAAAATAATTTTGTTATTAGCTTTGAAAAAAAAATTATATTTTTTATTTTGTTCAGTTATTTTATTATAGTTACTTCTTTTATATTTTCTAATTATAAAAATTTAGATAGTTTGATCAGATCAATTTTCGTTCTAAAATTTTTTATTCTACCTCTTATTTTTATTTATTGTGTAAAAAATAAATCTTTTTTTAATTTATTAGGTATTTTTTCTGCAGCTGTAACAATTTTTTTATCTCTAGATATTATTTTCCAATTTATTTTTGGTTTTGATTTTTTTGGATTTAAACCTATCATGGAAAATAGGTATAGTGGTTTTTTGGATGAAGAGTTGGTAGCTGGTTCTTTTATATCTTATTTTATAGTTTTTGTATTAATCTCATTAAACCTAAAATTTAATAATAAAAAAAAATTTATATTTTTGCTTAGTTTGATTGTTTTATATATCTCTACAATTATTATTACAGGAGAGAGGCTTGCATTACTAAGGGTTTTATTTATTTTTGTTTTTTCAATGTTTTTTTTAAGGATTGAAATCTGGAATAAAATTTTAGCTATATCTTTTGTTACTTTTTCAATAGTAATGTTTTTTTTATTCAATCAATCTTTTAAAAATAGGATTCATGAAGCCTTATTCTTAAGTGGAATTAATACTACTTACGAATTAGATCAATCAATTAAAAAATATGAAGGTAAAAATAAACTAACTAATTCTCCATGGGTTTCTCACTGGAATGTTGCTTATGAAATTTTCCAAGACAATAAGTTAACTGGTGTTGGATTAAAAAATTTTAGAGTAGCTTGTAAAGATGATAAATATAAATTAAAAAATTTACTTAATAATTCTTCCTGCACAACTCATCCACATAATACATATATGGAGATATTGTCTGAATTAGGATTGAGTGGATTAATAATTTTTTTATATATAATTGCTCTATTTATTAAAACTTTCTTAAGTTTTGTAAAAAATTCCTTTAATGAAAATCATATAATTTTATCTTCTGTAATCATTTTTACGTTAATTCCATTTCTTCCCTCCGGAAGTTTATTTGCTAGCTATAATGGTGGTATAATTTTTTATTTTGTTTCAATTTATATTGTTTTATTAAAATTAAATGAAGATACTAAATAAAATTAAATATCAATCTAGTCTAAACATATTTCTTCTAGTAACTTTCTCAGTTTTATATTTTTTAAGACTTTACAATAAGTCTTTTTATGATGATGAGATTGGTACTATAAATGTTTTAAATAATTTTGATAATATTTTTGATTTATATTTATATATTAATAGTTGGGACGTTTCTCCGCCATTAAGTTATATTTTGGTATATTTTGGTGAAAAAATTTTTTCTTTTCAATACGCTACATTATTGATCTTACCACTCCAAATTTATTGTTTAAATTCTTTTTCAATTAATACTTCCAAGTTTTTTGAAAATAATTTTAAGATAAAATTATTTTACTTATTTGTTACAATTTTAAATCCTATACTTCTTTTATGGTGTACGTCTTTAAGATGGTACAGTTTATGGACACCTTTAGCACTTTATGTAATTGGAAAATATTTCTTTAAAAAAAAATTAAATGAAATTGATATATTTTTAATTTTAATTGCTTTTACAATTATGTTTCATTTAAATTATTTTACTTTAATTTTTGTAATTAGTTTAGCTTTTTCTAATTATAAAAAATTTTTTGAAAACTTTTATTATTTTATAAAAAACAAACCACATTTTTTTATTATATTGATTTTCTTAAACCTCCCCCAATTTTATTATTTTTTGACAATTCACGTTTTAAATTCTTCAAGCCAATATGGTAGTTTTTTATTTTCTTTTTTATACCCTGTAATAACATCAATTTTTGGAAACAGTGTTTTTCCTTTAGAGATTGTATCTCTATTATTTTTTTTTACTTTATTAATGACTATATTCTTTAATTTTAGATTTTATAAAAAAATAAATCTTGAATTTAAAAATTTAATATTATTTTCTTTAATCTTCTTTTTATTAATATTTCTTTTAAGATTGGGTCATAAACCAAGACATTCTATAATTTTAAATTATTTATTTATTTTTTTCTTTTTTGTGAATTTATTGTATTTAAAAAATGAAATAATTAAAAATATATTTTTAATTATTTTTTTTATTTTTTCCTTGATTGGAATTAAAAATACAATTTTACAACAAAATGTAATTAAAAATAATATTAACCTTCCTATAAAAAAAATAATTAGTTTTTTAGAGAAGGAAAAAGTTAATTGTGAAAACAAATTTTTGTTTACTCACAACCTTAATATAAAGTTTTATATTAAAAATAAAAAAAATTTCATCATTAATGAAAAAAACTTAGATAAAATAAATCTTGAATGTACATTTGTAATAAAAACTTTTATAGGAGGCGATAATATATCAGAGATAAAATTGGTTAACCATGCATATGATAAAGGAAAGCTGATTTTAAGATTAAAAGAAATAGAATATGATAAATTTTCTGATGTGAAAGAGAGATTATTTAAAAATACAATAAAAAATAATTTTGAAATAAAAATTTTGTATTAAATTTAAGAATGAATGTATTTTCTTTTAATTTTTGAAAAAATAGTCTAATTAGTAACTAATTTAATGAAAAAAAAATCTGCACTTATATTTGGGATAACTGGCCAGGATGGTTCTTATTTAGCAAAATTTCTTTTGAGGAAAAAATACTTAGTTCATGGTGTAAAAAGAAGAAGTTCCTCAATAAACACATCAAGAATTGATGATATTTATGAAGAGCCAACCAAAAAAAATAGATCGTTTATTTTGCATCACGGAGATGTAACTGATTCGTCGAGTATACTTCACATAATTGAGAAGACAAAACCAAGTGAGATATATAATCTTGCTGCACAGTCTCATGTGGCAGTTTCTTTTGAGGTGCCAGAATATACTGCAAATTCAGATGCTCTTGGCACTTTAAGAATTCTTGAAGCAATTAAATCTTTAAAATTACAAAAAAAAACCCGTTTTTATCAGGCAGGTACATCAGAAATGTTTGGTAGAGTTCAAGAAATTCCTCAAAATGAAAAAACTCCTTTTTATCCCAGAAGTCCATATGGAGTTGCAAAGGTATATGCTCACTGGATAACTATAAATTATAGAGAAGCTTATGGATTATTTGCGTCAAATGGAATTCTTTTTAATCATGAGAGTCCATTAAGAGGGGAAACGTTTGTCACCAAAAAAATTGTTAGCACTTTATGCAAAATAAAAAAAGGAGAAGCAAAATCATTAGTATTAGGAAATCTTTATGCAAAAAGAGACTGGGGACATGCAAGAGATTACGTAGAAGCAATGTGGAAAATACTACAACATAATAAGCCAGATGATTTTGTAATTGCAACTGGTAAACAATATAGTGTGAAATATTTTGTGAATAAAGTTTGTAAAAAATTAAGTATTAAAATTAGATGGAGAGGTAAAGGAATTAAAGAACATGCAATTGATAATAATGGTAAAAAAATTATCTATTGCAGCAAGAAATATTATAGACCCACTGAAGTTGAAACACTGCTAGGTAATTCAAAAAAAGCAAGAAATTTATTAAATTGGAAAAGTAAAACAAATATAGATAAATTAATTGATGATATGGTAGATTTTGAGATGGAAGCTGACCGTAAATGAATTCAGTTGTAATAACCACAATTTCTAAGCCAAATAAATGTTTAAAATCTATAGCAAAAAATATTGGTAAAAAAAATAAATTGATAATTATTGGAGACAAAAAATCTCCAAAAAAATTTAATTTAAAAAATTCAAATTTTTACTCAACTAAAGATCAGAGTAATTTAGGATTTAGTTTAAACAAATTTTTAAATTATAATCATTATTCAAGAAAAAATTTAGGTTATTTGATAGCTTATAAAAATAATTCAGAATTTATTTACGAAACAGATGATGATAATCTCCCATATAAATCTTTTTATTCTAAGAGATATTTAAATCATAATTGTTATGAAACTGAAAAGAAAACTTTTATAAATATATATAAATATTTTTCAGATCAAATAATATGGCCAAGAGGTTTTCCATTAAGATACATAAAAGACAAAGTAAAAAATATTTCAAAATTAAAAAAAAAGAATATAAAGTCGCCAGTTCAACAATTTTTAGCAGATGGTGAGCCGGATGTTGATGCAATTTTTCGGCTTTTATTTGAAAGTAAAGATTTTAAAAAAAAAAAAGAAATTTTTTTCCTGCCAAAAAAATCCTATTGTGCTTTCAATAGTCAAAATACGGTTTGGCATAAATCTATATTTCCGTTAATGTACTTACCAACAACATGCTCATATAGACTAACAGATATTTATAGATCTTATATAACTCAAAGAATTTTACATGAATGTAATTTATATTTAACA
>MDTE01008346.1_pt1 | contig 26267 bp, 25 predicted proteins | sample 811231 | NCBI WGS metagenome assembly MDTE01 (sample SAMN05326651, study PRJNA326480) | marine metagenome | isolation source: seawater | place: Indian Ocean: Red Sea | collected 2010
ATCAAGACCGGCGGCTGCCCTGAGGACTGCAAGTATTGCCCTCAGAGCGTGCACTACGACACCGGGGTGGATCCCCATGCGCTTCTCCCGCTGGACGATGTGCGCGAGTGCGCGCAGCGGGCCAAGCAGGCTGGAGCCACGAGATTCTGCATGGGGGCGGCGTGGCGGAGTCCCACCGAGGCCCAGGTGGATAACGTGGCGGAACTGGTCCGGGTTGTGAATGCGGAAGGGTTGGAGACCTGTGCCACCCTGGGAATGCTCACGGCCGATCAAGCGGAGCGCCTGGCATCAGCAGGGCTGGCCTACTACAACCACAATCTGGACACGTCGCCCGAGATCTATGGCGACATCATCACCACGCGCACCTACAGCGATCGTATGGAGACGTTGGCCCACGTGCGTAGTGCCGGTATGAACGTTTGCTGTGGTGGTATCGTGGGAATGGGCGAAGACCGGCCCGGGCGCATCGGCCTGCTGGTGGAGCTCGCCAACCTGCCCGAGCATCCCGAGTCCGTTCCTATCAACATGCTCGTGCAGGTGGAAGGCACGCCGCTGTATGGAACGCCGAAGCTGGACGTTTTCGAGTTTGTGCGTACGGTAGCGGCAGCACGCATCATGATGCCGGACTCATTCGTACGCTTGTCTGCGGGCCGCACGGAGATGACGCCGGAGGCGCAGGCTCTGTGTTTTCTGGCGGGTGCCAATTCCATCTTCTGTGGAGACAAGCTGCTCACCACCGCTAACCCCGAGTTCGACGAAGACATGGCGCTGTTTGATCAGTTGGGCATCGAGCCGCTGGGCGGGGAAGCGGCACAACCGGAAGATGCGGAGCGTGCTGTTCTTCGATGACATTCCCGTAGGCTACCGCAGCCACGTGGGAAGCTACGAGCTGACCCGTGAGGAGGTCATCGAGGTTGCCCGCCGCTGGGACCCGCAGCCGTTCCATATCGACGAGGAGGCCGCGCGCGACTCCGTGTTCGGCGGCCTGGTGGCATCCTCTTTGCACCTGTTCGCTATCTGCACCCGTCTGTTTTTCGATCACGCGGATACAATTCAGGTAATGGCCATGTTGTCGAAGGATTCGGTGGTGCTGCCGAACCCGGCGCGGCCCGGGGATACGCTGTCTTACGATACCGAGTGCGTCGAGCGCCGGGAGTCGAAAAGCCGTAGCGATCGAGGCGTGATCGTGTTGTCGGATCTGTTGGCAAACCAGAATGGAGAGCCCGTGCTCACGCAGCAGGTGACGCTGATGGTGGCGCGACGGCTCAACGACTGAAGTAATCTACCTCGCTTACCGAGAAGCGTAGGTCGGGCGCGCCGGTAATCAGGCGTAGAGTAGCGGAGTGGGTGGGCAGAGGGATGTGGGTTGCATCCACGCGAACCTGATTCCAGGTAGGGTCCACCGCTTGCCAGGCGCCGTTCACCTCCACCTCGTTCCACGCATGGAAGGCGAATGCGGGCGTAGGTCGCTCGGCGTAGGCCAACCCGAATATGGTGCGCGCGGGAATATTCAGCGCGCGGGCGAGGGTGGTGAACAGGTCGGCAAACTCGGTGCAGTCGCCCATCGGGCGATCCAACAGCGCGAGCACCGACCGCTGACTCGCGCCGGGTCGGTAGCGCAGGTACTCGTGCACGAAACGTGTCAGCAGGCTGACCTGTTCTGCCGTGGTGTCTGCGCCCTCAACGGCCTGCCTAGCCAGGCGTGCGACACGCAGGCTGGAACTTGGAAACTCGGTGGTTTCGCCGGTGTAATCGGCGCCGTAGCTGTCCGTCAGTGGATTGGCGTGGAGGGTCATCGTCCAGCCGTCATCGTGCGCATTCAGTTGTGGCCAGATGCCGGTGATTGCTTCCGGCCCCATTACCTTCAGCACCAACCGCTCGACGTTGTGGTGGTCTTTGATGGCTTGATCGGTGGGAATGAAGTAACTGCCAGACTGAAGAGCCGTTCGCGGCGCCAGAGCGGCGGCCTCGGTGGTGCGCGTGAGGCTGAACAGCCCGGCCATCTCCAGACTGACAGGCGTGTAGTTGGCGTCCAGTTGGATGCGGGTAGGGTATTGAACCGCCGGGTTTTCCACCGCGTAACCAATGGGGTTGCGGTCGATCACCCGGTGGTTTTTTTTGACTACGCTCAAGCGCTCCAGATCCAGGGTAGGCACCGTCATCGTTGCACCGATTCTGGGATGCGCCTTATGCAGCCAGTTTTCGAAGGCCAGGTAGTCCTCTAGCGAGTATTCCCATTCCAGCCTGGCCTCGTGCCGGGTATCGACTTCCCCGTCTGTGTGGATCAACGCGGTGTATCCTGCGGCGCTTCTGGTGACGGACACCTGCTGAAGCTCGCCTCGACGCCGATCCTCGTGGCGCGCGCTGATCAGAGTGAATGGCGCTCGATGGGCAAACGTGAGGTTGTCGAGAATGGCCACCGGTTCACCGGGTGCCAGAACGAAGCGCAGGTCTGTGGCGAACTGCCAGTTTCCAGCGCGGTCGCGCCATGTGCGGCTGTGCAGGTAGCCCACGTGGCGATCGTCCAGCGTCAGCTTGTACCAGCGTTCGCCCTGCATATTGCTGGCACGCTGCGCCGTCTGGGGGGCTAGACCGGCAAGGCCCATGGCGAAGCTGGCCAACAGGGCGCACGCCAGCGTGCCGACGATCAACCGTACGATCAACAGACCCCCTCGGGAATGACGTGATCCCATTGTACTTCGAGTGGCGCTACAGTGGGTTGCTGGCGCCGGCGTGGATGTGGACCAGCGCCCGCTCAGATAGAATACGCGCCTTTTTCGGGTCTGCTCCCTTATGTCTGACCAACCCAACGATTTCATACGCCAGCGCATCAAGCAGGACATTGCCGACGGCACGGTGAGTGGCGGCGTGGTGACCCGTTTTCCGCCGGAGCCCAATGGCTATCTCCACATCGGGCACGCCAAGTCCATCTGCCTGAACTTCGGGGTGGCCGAAGAGTTCGGTGGGTATACGTACCTGCGTTTCGACGACACCAATCCGCTCAAGGAGAGCGATGAGTATGTGGATGCCATCCAGGCGGATGTGGCCTGGCTCGGGTTCCACTGGGGCGACCATCTCACCTTTGCCAGCGACTACTTTGATCAGTTGTACGAGTTTGCGGTTCAGCTCATCGAGCAGGGCAAGGCCTATGTTTGCAGCTTGAGCGGTGAGGAGATCCGTGCCGGGCGCGGAACCCTCACGGAACCTGGAACCGACAGCCCGTACCGCGATCGTCCGGTCAGTGAGAACCTGGATCTGTTCGAGCGCATGCGCTCCGGCGAGTTTCCCGATGGCGCCCACGTTCTGCGCGCGCACATCGACATGGCTTCTCCCAATATCAACATGCGCGATCCGGTCCTGTACCGGATTCGGCACGCTCCCCATCAGCGGACCGGTGACGCGTGGGTGATCTACCCCATGTATGACTTCACCCACTGCATCTGCGACGCGTTGGAGGGCATCACTCACTCGCTGTGCACTCTGGAATTCGAGGACCATAGGCCGCTGTACGACTGGGTGCTCGACAACATCAACGTCAACTTCCACCCACCTCAGATCGAGTTCTCGCGGCTGGGGTTGGAGTACACGGTGATGAGCAAACGGCTCTTGAACCAACTGGTGGATGAGGGCTCCGTGAGCGGTTGGGATGATCCTCGCATGCCCACTCTGGCGGGTCTGCGCCGTCGGGGGGTTACGCCTGGCGCTATCCGGGAGTTCTGCCGGCGGGTAGGGGTTACCAAGCAGGACAACGTGGTGGAGATGAACCTGCTGGAGTTCTGCGTTCGTCAGGATCTGGAAGCAACCGCCTGCCGCGGCATGGCGGTGCTCGACCCGCTCAAGGTAGTGATAACCAACTACGATGGCGCCGGCGAGACGTTGGAGGCACCGTGGCATCCGCAGAATGCCGAGCTTGGGGTGCGCGAGCTGACCTTTGCCCGGGAGCTGTTCATAGAGCGCGCGGACTTCGAACTGGAGCCGCCGAGGAAGTACAAGCGATTGTCGCCCGGCGCCATGGTGCGTTTGCGCTATGGGTTCATCATTCGCTGCGACGAGGTGATCACCGACGATCAGGGAGCGGTGATGGAGTTGCGCTGCAGCTACTTCCCGGATTCCAGGAGCGGTTCGGACACCAGCGGGCTGAAACCAAAGGGTGTCATTCACTGGGTTTCGGCGGAGGATGGGAAGCCGACCGAGGTGCGTGTGTACGACCGATTGTTCCAGACGCCCAATCCCGGAGCCGCCAGCCTGGCAGATGATCTGAACCCGAAATCTCTGGTGCTGCGACAGGCAGTGGTGGAACCCGCAGTGATGGCCAGCGACGAACGCCGGTTTCAGTTCGAGCGTCTGGGCTATTTCTGTAAAGACGACGAGCGACCCGACGCCTTTAACCGCACCGTGACGCTGCGCGACAGTTGGCGGCCGCCCGCCTGAGCGGGCTGCGGCTTCTAGCCTAGCTCAATACCTCCGCCAGGCGTGCGGCCGCAAAGTGATCCACCCAGGTAGGCTTATGTGGTTGGGTAACAAAAGCGCAATGTCCTCCGCGGGGCACCCTGATTAGCTCCAGGCTGTCGGGCAGGCCTTCGAAACCTGAAGGTGGAATCACCGGATCGTCTTCGGCGAACACGATGGTTCCGGGGGTATCGCGCAGCACGGGGCCGGTCAGCGTGTAACGCTGAAAGTAATCCGCGACGTTGGGGTAGGGGGTGTGCTCACGCACGAACAGCTCGGTGAGCGACGTGACGCGATTGAGCTGCATGGCTGGCCCGAAATCGTAGATATCGGGGAATGCCGCTTGCTTGGCCAGCAGCGCCCTGCGCCACTTGCGCAGAAAGAACCAACGATAGATCGCCAATCCGTCATCGATGGCCAGGCTGGTGGCTGCGGGATCCATGGCGGGACAAACGGCAATAGCGTGCAGGCCGGTCGCTTTGGCAACCCTCAGGCTGAAATTACCTCCCAGGGAAAATCCCAGCAAGCCTACGTTCTGATCGGTGCTCTGCTTGATTTGTACGACCGCATCCACGACCTCGTCGATGCGGGCGGAGTGGAAAAGCGCTTCGTTGAGGTGTGCAGTCTCGCCATGATCTCGCAGGTTGAGCCGTACCACGGAGTACCCGGCCTGCGACAGAGAGGCGGCGGCCGAGAGCATGTAGCTGGAATCGGCATGGCCCAGCCAACCGTGAATCAGAACGACCGTGGGCCTGCCAACCTGCGCGTTCACCCATGCCTCCAGGCGTGCACCGCTGGCCGTAGTAAGAATCATGCGTTCGCTGGATTGTTGAAGCGGCGCGGTGTGCTTGGCTATCCAGTGGGCTCTGGCCCGGCTGGAGAAAACCGTGTGCACATGCCCGTTCTTCAACCACCAGGGCGGTTGATAGGGAGCTGGTGGGTCGGGTCGGTCCATCGTCGGCTAGGGGAGCAGCGCGCCACCGTCTACGTCGACGGTGGTTCCGGTTACGAACTCGTTCTCAACCGCAAACATGATGGCGTGGGCGACTTCCTCAGGGGTTCCCGCGCGTTTGATGACGTTGCTGGCAGTGGTATTGCGCAGGAACTCCTCGCGGGCTTCCCCTTGTACTGGAAACATGGGCGTGTCGATGAAGCCGGGCGACACGACGTTGATGCGCCGCGGGGCGATTTCGGGCGCAACCGCCCGGCAGAATCCTTCTACGGCGTTACCCACGCTGGAGATCGCGGCAAAACCCGGCGGGCACTTGCGAGCGGGCGCGCCGCTCACCAGTACGATGCAGCCGTTATCGCTGAGCAGCGGGCCACCGAGCCGCACGCAGTTTACGTATCCCCAGAGCTTTCGAAAGGAGCCTTGAAAACCATCCAGATCCATTTCCAGGAAAGGGCCGGTTGCGCGTTCCCCCCCTGTGGCGGCGTTTACCAGAATGTCTATGGGCGCAAGCTCCGCGAAGAGCGCTGACATGGCCTCGCGATCCAGTACGTCGAGCTGGCGAATGTCTGCGTCATCGCCCAACGCCGCGCGGGCGCGCTCGGCATTGTCGGCGGAGCGGCTGAGCGCGCACACGTTGGCGCCTTGTTGCATGAGCAGTTGTGCGGTGGCCAATCCAATGCCGGAGGTTCCACCGAGCACGATGGCACGTTTGCCTGCGGGGTCCATTTCACTTTCTCCTTGTCGTTGTAGCTGGCGCGCGCCGTTGGGTTGGCTATTCGGCGACGATATCTCGGGGCGTCTCGCCTGCGGCTACAATGGCCGCCTTCACGTCTTCCAGCATGGCGTCCAGTTGCGCGGGATCGGTCCCTCGCATCACCAGTGATGCGCCGTAGTGATTATCGCGAACAAACGGGTAGCTACCCAGGTCGATATCCGGATAGCGAGCCTGAATCTCCGCCAGGGCCGCGGCAATCTGGCTTTCGCCCAGATAAGCGCTGACAGAGCGTGACCGCACTACGGCGCCACCTTCCAACTCGCCTTCCAGGTTCTCGAGCATGGCCTGCATGACGCGCGGAATCCCGGCCATGACAAATACGTTGTCTATCCGAAACCCCTGAGGGCCGCCGGTAGAGTTGGCGATGAGGCTGGCGCCCTTAGGAATCCGCGCCATACGCATGCGCGATTCCATTACGTCTGCCGGCGCGGGGCGTTGCTGGATCACGGCGGCAATCTCGTCGGATACCACGAGTTCAACCCCGAAAGCGGCCGCAATGCAGTCTGCGGTGATGTCGTCGTGGGTCGGTCCGATGCCCCCTGTGGTGAACACATAATCGAAGGTGGCGCGCATTTCGTTGACGCTATTGACGACATGCGGTTCAACGTCAGGTACGACTCTGGCCTCCCGAACCTGTATGCCCCATTCGCCCAGGCTGCGCGCGATGTGGTTCAGGTTGGTGTCCTGGGTGCGTCCGGAAAGGATCTCGTTACCGATGATCAGCACGCCGGCGGTGACCGTGGCTTTGTTCTGCTGCTGCGTAGACATAGAGGGCGATCCTACCATCTAGGCGGCGAAGACGTGGCCTCGCCATCTGCCTGCGTGGGCTTGCAGCGTATCAGCGGCATACAGTTTGCCAAACGGAGACTTACAACTGGGTACATGGGCACAACAGACCTGGCCCGCGTTGCGCGGCACAATCTCCTTAGCTTGAAACGAGTCGCTTGAATAAGGCGCATCACAGGGCTAATGAGGGCACTCCATCCCTCCGGCCCCGAGCAGTTCGGTTTGGGCAGCGTGTCTTTCGAGGAAATGGGTAGGTCCTTCACCTGCCTTCGAAGTCTGGGGTTCTCTTTTCCTTGAAGGCACGCCGCCCTTCTTTATAGTCCTGGCTGTCGAAGCACGCATTGACCAGGTCGGTCACCCGCTTGAGGTCTTCTTCCCGCTCGCCGGCTTCCCATGCATTGATGGCCGCTTTTGCCGCCGCCACCGTCATGGGGGCGTTGCGCGCGATGCGCTGGGCATAGGCAATGGTTTCGGCTTCGATCTCCTCTCGGGGGAACACGAAGTTGATTACGCCCATATGCATGGCTTCTTCGGTATTCATGAAGCGGGCGGAAAACATGATGTCGCGCGCGTTGGCGGGCCCCACCACCCGAGTCAGTTTGGCAAGGCCCGAGTAGTCGTAGCCCAGCCCCAGCTTTGCCGCGGGAATGCCGAAGGTGGCGTCCGGTGTGGCAATGCGTATGTCGGCGTGCAGGGCCGTGGCCAGACCGCCGCCGATGCAGTAACCCTCGATGAAGGCGATCATGGGTTTTTCGAAGGTGGCAAGCCGGCGGTTGGAGCGCCCCATTGTTTTTTCGTAAGACGCCTTCTGCTCGGCGTTGCCGCGCTTGCTGTCGAACTCGGAGATGTCTGCACCGGAGATGAAGGCTTTCCCGCCGGCGCCACGCAAAACAACCACGCGAACGCGATCGTCGGACTGGTAGCGTTCTAATGCGTCGCCCACGCCCTGCCACATCTCCAGCGACATGGCATTGTGGCGGGCAGGATTGTTGAACACGATCCAGCCGATACCCTCGTCGTCGATACGGGCCTGGATTTTGTCAGTGGCTAGGTCGATCTGGCTCATGAGCCCGTGGACTCCGATAGGTTGGCGGCAATCTGTTCGGCACGGGCGACCAGTTTCTGGGCCCGGGTGAGATGTGGCACATCCACCATTTTTCCCTCGAAGCTGATGGCCATGAGCCCTTGGGACTCGGCCTCCTCGAAGGCGTTGATGAGACGCCTGGCTTCGTCCAAGTCGTCGCTTGAGGGGGTGAATGCCGCGTTGACCTCGTCGATCTGGCTCGGATGAATGGTGATCTTGCCGGTGAATCCCATCCACGCGCCTTCCCGGCATTCTTCGGCCAGCCCTTTGTTGTCAGTGATGTCCACGAACACCCCGTCCAGTGGCTGTACCCCGCCAGCAGCAGCGCAGAGCAGTGTCTGCACACGACAGTGCCGATATACATCCAGGTATTTTCCGCTGGGCAGGCGGTTGCGCGGCGCCCCGATGGCCGCGGACAGGTCTTCGGCTCCCCAGGTGAGTCCGACGACGCGGGGACATTGTGTGAAGGTGGGCAGGTTCAGCACCCCCTGGGGTGTTTCCGTGGATACCAGTAGCAGCCCCACGCCACTCCTGGGGTGCCCGTAGCGATGCTCGAGCTGAGTGAGGTAGTCGTCGATCTGAGTCAGCTCCTCCAGATTGGAAACCTTGGGTACCAGGTAGGCGTGTGGGGGCTCCACCATGGTGGCTTCCAGGTCTTGCAACCCCCAGGGCGTATCCAGCGGGTTCATGCGCACGACGCGCTCCTTGGTACCGAAGTCCACCTCGGCGAGCCAGGCCGACACCACGCCACGGGCTTCCTCCTTGCGATCGGGTGTCACTGCGTCTTCCAGATCCAATACCAGGCTATCCGCGGCGGTATCCAGCGCCTTGCTGAGCATGCGCTCGTTGGCCCCGGGGACGAAGTGCAGGGAGCGGCGCAGCCTGTCGATACTGGGAGGTCGCTGCATCAGGTTGCTTTGCGCATCATCATGGCACCGCGCATGCAGCTGCAGACCACCTCGCCGTGCTGGTTGATGCCCTGGTGCTCGAAGGTGATGATGCCCCGGTCGGGTTTGCTCTTGCTCGGCCGCTTGTCTTTAACCTCCGTCACCACTGAAATGGTGTCGCCGATGAACACCGGGTTGGGGAAGGTGGTCTTGTCGAATCCCAGATTACCCAGTGTGGTGCCAAGGGTGGTGTCGCCTACCGACAGCCCTACCACCACCCCCAGGGTGAATATGCTGTTGACCAGAATCTGGCCGTGTTGGGTGCGGCTGGCGAACTCCGCGTCCAGGTGCAGCGGCTGGGGGTTCAGCGTCATGGTGGTGAACAGCAGGTTGTCCGTCTCGGTAACTGTTCGCCCCGGCTGATGCTCGAAGCGCATACCTACGTCGAGTTCTTCGAAGTATTTTCCTGCCACTGCCGCCTCCGTGATCCGCTGGGCCGTTCAATGTACCGAATTCGGCACCCCACTGCATTTGCCGGTGCGCACCAAAGCGGCTGGCAAGCGTGTGCGCTGGGGCCCGGGGCTGGATGAATTCTGGGTCGCCCGCCGGCTAACTGCGGAATGCGACGCCTTAATCTTCCGTTCCTCGCACTACTTGGAGTGTCACCATGGTTGCTCGTGGCCCGCGCGGCCATCGTTTCTCGCCGGGTGGGCTTGTATTCATCACCTACTTTGGCACCTCTGAGCTGCTGTTCATCACATGACGAGGCTTGCCGTTCTTGACTAATGACTGGTGGTCACTAAATAATGACGCGACGTCATTAAGGGGATTGGCACGATGGTTGAGACGGTAACTGGTACCAATCGGTCTGCGGGTATCTCGCTTGAGGAGCTCCTTCCATACGACACGCGTGCGGTACCCGGGCACATTGCCAAGCCGTCCCCGCTACCCGTGGGACCCACCCGCGTGCCGGTAGAGGCCTACTACTCGCAAGACTATTATCGCGAAGAGATCGACAAGATGTGGCTGCGGGTTTGGCAGGTTGCGTGTCACGAAGACGATCTGCCGGATGTGGGGGATTACACCCCATACGAAGTGGCTGACCGCTCCTTTGTCATCGTGAAGTGTGGGCCGGACGAATATAAGGCCTTCAAGAACGCGTGCCTGCACCGCGGGCGCATGCTTTGCGAAAAGCCTGGCAAGCGTGCGCGCGAACTCCGATGTCCGTTTCACGCTTGGGCTTGGCACCTGGATGGGACCAATAAGGAGATCCCGTGCCAGTGGGATTTCCCGGGCATAGATCCCGAAGAGCAGAACCTTACCGAGGTGCCGCTGGGTCGCTGGGGGCGTTTCATCTTTATCAATCCTGATCCCGACTGCGAGTCGCTGGAGCAATTTCTGGGCGAGTTTCCCAGTCATTTCGAGAAATATCCGTACGAGAAGCGCTATAAGGTCGCCCAAGTATCCAAGGTGATCCGCGCGAACTGGAAGGTAGCGCAAGATGCGTTCGCCGAATCGTGGCACGTGTTTTCTACCCACCCTCAGATGGTCTCGGCGTTCGGTGATCCGAATGGACAGTTCGATGCGTGGGGCAACGTGTCACGACAGTACAATACCGGAGGCACCCCCAGCCCCCACCTTGAGGATGTCAAAGACTGGGGTGAGCTGGAGCCTTCAGAGAGTGGGCGCCCTCGTGAGATGCACCCCTTTTGCGGTGCCATTTACGAGTTGCGGGAAGATGGGAATGTAGATGTGACCATGCCTAACGGCGCCCATGGGGTGTTTACGCGCACCGCGGAATGGGTAGAAGGTGATCTCGGTCATGCAGACATTCATCTGTGTCAGTGGGTTGCAGGGCCACAGTGCAAGGAAGGCGTGCCGGTCCCGCCCATCGGCATGGCGACCGCCCGGCCTATGGAACGCACATTGCCGACGCTCGACCGCAAAGACTTGGTGGAGCTTATTGCCGGAATGCGGACTGAGAGAGCCGCCGCGCATAGGGAGTACATTCGTCCTCTGTTTGGTGATGTGGTGGACGAGATCTCGGATACCGAGCTCACGGGCAACACCTACTACAACGTGTTTCCTAATCTTATGCCTACTCCCGGCCTGGCGGAGTCCGCCATATGGTTTCGCTTCCGTCCGGTGGGAATGAACCCAGAAGAGTGCGTGATGGATGTATATGTACTGGCACCCATGCCGATTGAAGGTGAGCATCCGCCCGCACCGCCGGTGAAAGTGCTTGATCCGGATGTGAGTTGGACCGAGGCAGAGGAGGTCGGTTTTCTTGCCCGGGTGTTGGATCAAGACACTAACAACATGCCCTGGGTGCAGCGCGGAGTGCGCAATGTTGACAGTGGGTACGTGCAGTTGGCCGATTACAATGAAACCAAGCTGCGCAACACCTACCTCAAACTTGACGAGTACATGGCTAGGCCATGAGGCGCTGGCGATAATATGTCTGCACTGAGCTGGAAGCGAGCCAACACCCCAGAGAAGAAAGAGGAGCGGCGCCGTGCTGTCCTGCAGGCCGCTGTACAGGTGCTGGAGCGCGACGGGCCGACCCACGCAGGAATGAGCGCCATCGCGCGTGAGGTGGGTTTGTCCAAGGGAAACCTCTATCGCTACTTTGAAAGCCGTGAGACGATCTATCTGCACGTACTGCTTGAAGATTACGAGGCTTGGGTAGATCGAGTGGTGGTCGCGCTGGGACCGCTGGCAGGCAGCGATGAAGCTGATGCGGTGGTGCAAACCTTGGTCCATGAGTTGGTAAAGAGGCCGCGCTTACTCACGCTATCGCCCCTGGTATCGAGCATGTTGAACCATAACGTGCCTAGTGACGTTTTAATCTGGTTCAAGAGCGCGATGTTCGAGCAGTCGCATAGGGCAACGCGCCAACTCCAAACTGCGTTGCCCAGTTTGTCGATGCAATCCATTGATCGCTTTATGGCGTCGTTTCATTATCTTGTGAACGGCATGGCCCCCATGGCGGAGCCGCCCGGCGAGATTCGTGATGCGCTCAAGAGCACTTATCCTGGCGAGACGCCCATAGACTTCGAAAACGAATTGCACAACATGCTGGTCACAGTGATCTGTGGGCTGCGTGCTCGCAGCGGATCGTTGCAATGAATCCGTGTTCCCGAATCAAGAGGTTAGGAGAAGGCAATGCCTAAATTCGATACCGTCATCAAGGACGGCACCATCATCGATGGTCTGCGTACGCCGAGATACAAGGGTGACATTGGCATTATCAATGGAAAAGTCGCCTCTATTGGTGGCATTAATGCGGATACAGCAGACAACGTGATCGATGCAGAAGGCAAGATCGTGGCCCCCGGCGTGATTGATCTGCACACTCACTACGATTCGCAGATTTACTGGGATCCGTGGTGCAGCATTTCGAGTTGGCACGGCGTGACGTCGGTTGTGATCGGCAACTGCGGCTTTGGTTTCGCGCCGTGCAAACCGGAGGACCAGGAACGCTCGATGCTGACTATGACGCGCAACGAGGCTGTGCCCTACGAATCGATGCAAGCTGGGATGCCCTGGGATTGGGAGACCTTTCCTGAATTTCTGGATTCCATGGATCGCACCCCCAAGGGTGTAAACGTGCTCACGTACATGCCGCTTAATCCACTCATGGCGTATGTGATGGGGCTTCCTGCGGCAAAGGAGCGTGGCGCTACCGACGCAGAGATGGCAGAGATGACCCGCCTTATGAGCGAGGGACTGGATGCGGGTGCCTGTGGCTTCTCGGCGCAGCTGCAGACTACGGCTGAATTCGAGCCACAACGGGACGTCGACGGCAGCTTGATGATCACGAACACCATGCAAAAGAAGGACCTGATGGCGTTCGCCGGCGTGCTGCGCGACAAGGGGCGTGGTTTTATTCAATGCATTGGTGCTTCACGTGAGCTTACTGAGGAGATGGCAGCCGTTTCGGGCCGGCCGGTCATCTACAACGTGCTCGCAGCGCTGACGGATCAGCACGGTACGCCGCTGGGCGACTACCGTGACGCGATTCGCTGGTTAGACGACTGCAACGAGCGAGGCCTGCGTATTCACGGCCAGAGCATGTCAGTAGAGAACGACTATCAGTACACGCTGGAGGACTGGAACCTCTTTGACACCCACGAGGTCTGGCGCGATGTGCTGATGGGCACCCCGGAGGAGCGCATCAAGAAGCTCAGCGACCCCGAAAACCGACGTCGCATCCGAGAATACTGCAAGGACGGATTCGTAAGCCTCGCCTTCGACACGGACCTGATTATCGGTGTGACCTACCACCCGGATCAGACCGATCTGGAAGGCATGACCATTGGCGAGTTGGCCGCACAGCGCAACTGTGATCTGGTCGATGCGTTTCTGGATGTATCTCTCAAGGATGACCTGAAAACCATCTTTGTCACCTCTCCGCGTCCGGTTGCCGACGAAATCCTGCGTGACATCATCACATCCAATCAAGCAGTTCCCGGCTTGTCGGATGGCGGCGCCCACACCAAGTTCCAGACGCTGGGGCGTTATCCTACGGACCTACTCGCGAACCTAATCCGTGACCGCAAGCTGACTACCCTGGAGGAAGCGCACTGGCGGCTGTCGACATACTCGGCGATGGCAGCGGGGATCCAGGACAGGGGGTTTCTTAAGGAAGGCGCCCCGGCCGACATCCTGGTTTACGATCTGGATGCGCTTCACGTGGGAGAGGTCGAAAAGGCATACGACTTTCCCGCTGGGGCATGGCGGCTTGTGCAGCGCCCGCGTGGGTACGAACATATTCTTGTAAATGGTATAGAGACCTTCACTAATGGTGAGTGCACGGGCGCAACGCCCGGGCAGCTGCTGCGATTCGGGAACGCGGACTAAGGAAAAACGCAAAGCCGAGCATTCGGGGAGGCTGGACGATTGGAGTTCTGTCCCAACTTTATAAGCGTGGATGACGATCCCGTGGAGTGGGCGCGCGCGCGCGAAGCGGAGGGCTATCCGGTGATTTCGGTGGCCGATCACATCTCCGCGCCCCAGCCACATCCGCATTGCTGGGTGACTGCCACCGCGTTTGCCATGGCGACCGAGAAGATCCGGGTGCTCACCGCGTTCAGCAACAATCTGTTCCGCTCGCCGGTGGAGTTTGCCCACGCGGCGCTGGCGTTGCAGCGTGTGTCCAATGGACGGGCGGAAGCGGGCCTGGGCGCCGGCTGGGCGGAGCCCGAGATCACCGGCATGGGGTGGGAGTTTCCCAGCAATCGCGATCGTGCCGGCAGCTACATCGAGGCCATGCAGATCGCCCGCGCGCTGCTGGATACTGGCAAGTGCATGTTCAAAGGCGAGTATTACGACATCGACATTCCGCTCATCGGCCCGCTGGTGGAGCCTCCACCTCTGGTGGCCTCGTCTGCGGGGCCCCGCACCCTGCGGGGGGTTGCTCCGGTTGCCGATCGCATCGAAATCATGGCGTTTTCCATGACTGCGGGTCCTGGGGATGTCGGCTTTCTTCCGGACGTCATCTCCGCATACGGGGAAGACGATCTGAAAGCGCGGGTGGACCTGGCAAGAACCGTTGCTCCAGACACACCGCTTGGTTTTTTGGCGCTGGTGGGGGCGGGGGATGATCCCGCGCTTGCGGCGCGCTCGGAGGCCATGGGGGATGGGATGTTTTCGGGCTTCATCGGACCCACCGAGCGGGTGGCCGAGAATCTATTCCGTCTTGGTGAGCTGGGCATTCACCGGGTACAGATAGCGCCTTCCACGCCGGATACATTGAGCAACCTGGCGCCGCTGCTGAATGGCTAGAAAGCGGGCTGCCAGCGCATCGGTGGGCCGGGCTAACCGGAGAGCAAACACTGGCAGCCGGCCTTGGCGGAAGTGGGGTCACTTCGGAGGTACACTGCAGCCCGCATGAGCAAAGCGATCCAAATCCTGCTCCTGATGCCGCTGCTTGCATGCTGTGCCAAGTGGTGGATTTCGCGCCCACTGAGCATCTGGAGCCCCCGGCGGCGTAGCGTTGGGGTTGGCCAGGAACCCAAACGGCTCCAAAAGGTCGCTACGAACCTTCGTTGATTGCATAGGAGCAAACTATGTTGCGTCTGATTTCCGCAATTCTGCTGGTGGTGACCCTCGGTGCTTGCGGCGACGGTGGTGCGCAGGCCGTCGCCACCATCACGGCCGGCGAGCTCAGCGAACAGATCAAGCGCGGCGCTGCTCCGCTGATCCTCGATGTGCGCACCCCGAGCGAATTCGAGGCCGGCCACGTACCCGGAGCGATCAACATTCCCCATGACACCCTGGCTGATCGCCTGGGCGAGTTGAACGTGTCCACGTCCGATGAGGTCGTGGTGTATTGCCACGGCGGCGGCCGTGCCGGCATGGCCGAGGGCGTGCTCATTGAGGCTGGCTACTCCAATGTGGTCGACCTCCAGGGGCATTGGAAAGGATGGACAGGCGGCGCGACGCAGTAGCGCGCGGCCTATCCGCACCGGAGATCTTCATGGACAAAAATGCCAATCCGCTAACCGTGCTGTTCGAAGTCGAAGTCCGTGACACCACCTCTGTGACGGAATGGGTCGACGTATGGGGTGAGAGGGCCCTCGATGCGCTGGCGGGCGAGCCGGAAACTACCGCCTACGAGGCGCTGACCTCGGAGGCGCAAGAACGCCAGGTGCTCGTTTTCGAGCGCTATGCCCGAGGGCAAACCAGCATCGACGCGCACCAGCAGCGGCCGGCCCACGCGCAACTGCAGGAAACTATGGGTGCCCGAAACATGACCCGACGGCGTGTCATGAGCAGCCTGTTTGCCGACGTTGATGGCTACGGATGGTGGGCTCGCCCCGAGCGAAACGAAACGCTCTGTGTTGGCGATGTGCGGATAACCTTCCTCGTGACTCGATTTCCAGATGAGGAAACCAAGGCCCGGTATATTCAGTTGACCGGCGACCATGCCAGGTATTGCTGGGACAACGAGCCCGATACCCTCATCTACGGCGGTGGCCTGGCGGTACGCGACTCCGATCGCGGTCCCGGGATTCGTGAAGGCGACTTGCTCTTCGTCGCTGCCTTTGCCGATGACGCTGCGGCCATCAAACATCGCGACGACCCGGTGCATGTCGCGCTGCAGCCTAAATTGGCCGAGCTCAATCGAGAGCGCATCCTGGCGCAAAGTTACCTCACCAGCGGAAAGGGGTTTCTTTGGGCCGGCAGCCGCCGCTAGCCTCGTCACGACCGATGTCGAGCCGCGCTCACTGGTAAACAGCGTGACATGTTCGGCGCGCTCGCGACCGCTGCAACGTGCGTCTGGACACCACCTAATTTGCCGACGTCAAACCAGCCGTTGACTGACTGGCCGGCTGCTGCCGCTTACTCCACAATGTGCACAATAACGACAACGAGGAGTACGGATGGCAATCTCGCTTTACGACATCAGTGTTGCGTCGTCCCTGCAGGTACTGGGCGGCGTGGCTGGAGCATTGGACAAAGGCGCCGCACACTGCACTGAGAACGGCATCGATTTGGCGGAGGTGGCCGGCACACGCCTGGTACCGGATATGTGGTCATTCCGCGATCAGATCTATTCGGTCATGCACCACTCGCTGGGCTCCATCAAAGGTGTGGAGTCCGGTGCGTTTTCGCCGCCTGAGCTGGATCCGGAGATGGACTACGCGGGCTGCCAGGCGTTGATCGCCAGCGCTATCGAGATGCTTGGCGGCTACACGCGCGAGCAGGTGAACGCGTGGGAAGACAACGACGTGCTGTTCTCACTGGGTCGCTTCGAGCTGCCGTTCAAGGCCCCCGAATTCGTGCTCTCGTTTTCGCACCCCAATCTGTACTTTCACGCTACCACGGCCTACGACATGCTGCGCATGAAGGGCACGCCCATCGGCAAGATGGATTTCATGGGGCCCCTGCGTACGGCCGGCTAGGCGCCGCCGGCCTGCCCGATCAGGCACGGCGCGCGAGGCGTTTTTTCTTGTTCTGCACGTAGTCCACCAGAATGTACTCGCCGAGTTTTTCCGGTGAGGTGTAGAACACGCGGCCGCCGTTGATTTTGGCAATTTCGTCCATGAACGCCTTCAGGTAGTAGCTGGAGTCGAGCATGAACGTGTTGATGGCGACCCCGCGCGCGGTGCAGTGCTTCACGGCCTTGAACGTTGCAGCGATGGTTTCCGGTGTGGGCGGGTAGGCGAACTGCGCCTTACCGTTTTCCAGGTGAGCGGTGGGCTCCCCGTCGGAGATCATGATGATCTGCTTGCTACCTGCCTGGTGCTTGGCCAGCAGTTTTTCCGCCAGCAGCAGCGCGTGCTGCATGTTGGTGCCGAGCACGTACTCGTCCCACTGCAGGTAAGGCAGATCGTGCGCTTTCAGCTCTTTGGCGTAGGCGGCGAAACCAATGATGTAGAAGCTGTCCTTGGGGTACTGCGAGGTGATGAGGTTGTGCAGCGCCAGGGCCACCTTCTTGGCAGCCTGGAACGAGCCGCGCAGGGCCATGGAACAGGATAGGTCCACCAGCATGGCGGTGGCTGTGGAGGTAATCAGCTCGCTGCGGTAGATCTCGAAATCGTCTGGCTTGAGCTGAACCGGTGTGCTCGGACCGTTGCGGTCGATGGCATTGCGAATGGTCCTGGGCATGTGCAGATGAAACGGGTCGCCGAATTCGTACGGTTTGGTCTGCTCCAGGCGCTCCCCGAATCGGCCTTCTTCCGGGACCGCGTGGTTGCCCATATTCTGCCGCTTGAGCCGTTGGTAGATCTCGCCTAACGCCTTTTGCCCGATCATGCGCGAACCGCGCGGTGTGAGCTCCCAGCGGTCGCCGCCGTCTGACCGGATGTAGCCCGCTTCCTCCAGCGCCTTGAGCAGCTCCTGAAGCTGGTCTAAGTCTTCGGCGGCATCGTCGCCCAACAGATCCTTGAGCAGGTCTTTGTCGATACGCCCGGCGTCGCCGCCGCGTTCGGCCTCCTGGAGCTGGCTCATGAGTTCGTCGATGTCTTGCATCTCGTTCATGAGTTCCATGGCCGCTTCCAGGTCGATGCGCTGGTCGCCGCGAAACCGGTACTGACCGCCATCCGGGCTTAGGAAATCCAGCTCCTTGGCGAGCTTGGCCATCTCGGCGTTGAGCTCGGGGTCGCCGAAGCGATCGGAGAGCAGTGAGCTCAGCTGGGCCTGCTGCTCCGGCGAAAGCGAGTTGAGCAGCGATTGGGCGGCGGCCATCTGCTGCTGCATCTGCTCTAACAATTCGTCCAGCGATTGCGGCGGATTGTCGCCGAACATGTCGCCGAACTTGTCCATGAACTCCTCAAACCCCGGATCCTCGCCGGCGATCTTTTTCACCAGCATCTCATTGAGCGCCTGCACCATGTCTTTCATGCGCTCGATGTCACCGTCGGACATTTTGTTGACCATGTTCTCGATGTCATTGAAGAACGAGTTGGCCATGGCCCGACGCAGCTCGTTCAACAGCTCGAGGAACTTGCGTTGGGCGTCGGGGTTCAGGAATTCATACTTTTCCAGCGTCTTGATCTGGCTCGCTACATCCGGCGGGAGGTTGTCCAGCTGCTCGCGGTTGTTCTGCGCGATATTCTTGAGCACGTCGGAGGAGAACGATTCGTTGATGCCCGAATCGGAATTAGCACCGGACTCGGCCGGGCTTTGCGGTTGGTCCTGGGCGGGTCGGGCATGGCCGCCATCGGGTGTGGCGTTCTCTGAAGTGTCGCTGCCGTCGCCGCTGAGCCATTCGTCGATGCGGTCACGCTCCATCTGCAGAATTTCATCGAGGCGCTCGCGGAAATCCTCAAAGATGCTGGAGAGGTCGTAGCGCTCTAGCTGCTCGCGCTTCTTGTCGCGCAGCTGCTTGAGCATGTCTCGCAAGCCCTGCATGTGTCCCCCTTGAGGGATCTGCATGCCTTTGGACATGAGGTTGCGCATGGCCCAGCGCAAGTCTCCGTACTCGATCAGGTCATCGGCGATGGCCGCCATGATCTCGTCCGGGTCCAGCGGCAGCCGCTGGGAGCCGTCCCATTGAGAAAACTGAAAGCCGGTTGGCAATTTGCGCATGATGACTAGCCCGCGTAGGTACTGGCTCCGTTGCTGTCGAACTTGTTGAGGAGCTTGTGCAGGTGCAGCCCTTCGAGAATGAACTCGATAGTGCTGGCGCGCTCCCCGTCGCCGATGCCATCCCGATCCGGGAATACGTCCATCATCCCCGGAATACGCTCCCCGATGGCTTTGTAGCTGGCGGCGTCCATTGACTCACCGGTGTCGATGGTGAGCCCGTCGTTGAACGCCATGGCGATGGATTCCAGGTCGTTCACATCGTAGTAGCGGTCGAAAACCGCTTTCACCGCGCCTTGCAGTATGCGCTGGGTGATCTTGTCTTCCTGGCCTTCTTCCATGGCTTCGAATTCCACCTTGCCCTGGAAGGAAGGCATCACGAAGGCCAGATCGGAGATGCGTGGCACTACTTCGCTTTCGTCCAGACGCAGCGCGCGGCGGAAGGCGTTGGCCACCATCGCTTCATAGTCGGCAATGGAAGTACGCACCGACACGCCCGAGCGCTGGTTGATGTCCGGAGACTGGCGTGCATGATGGGTGATCTCGGCCACGACCTCGCGCATGAACGGCGGCACGTGCAGGCGATAGTCGCTCATGTCGGCGATGTTGGCCTCCTGCTCCATGATGGCCACTTCTTCGTCGATGCCATCGGGATAGTGGGTGCGAATCTGAGCGCCGTAACGGTCTTTCAAAGGGGTGATGATGCGCCCACGGTTGGTGTAATCCTCGGGATTGGCCGTGGCGACTACGAACACGTCCAGCGGCAGACGCACTTTGTGGCCGCGAATCTGAACGTCGCGTTCTTCGAGCAGGTTCAAGAGACCTACCTGAATGCGCTCGGCAAGATCAGGCAGCTCGTTGATCGCGAAGATGCCACGGTTGACCCGGGGTACGAGCCCGTAATGCAGGGTGAGCTCGTCGGACAGATAACGGCCCTCGGCCACCTTGATGGGGTCTACCTCGCCGATAAGGTCGGCAATGGTGATGTCTGGGGTGGCCAGCTTTTCCGCGTAGCGTTCGTCTCGATGCATCCACTGAATCGGGGCCGCATCGCCCTGCTCCGCGATGATCTGCTTGCCCTCGGCGGAAATGGGTTGGTAGGGATTTTCCGGGATCTCGGTGCCGGCGATGACCGGGGTCCACTCGTCCAACAAGCTCGTGAGGCTGCGCACGATGCGGGATTTTGCCTGGCCTCGCTCGCCCAGCAGGATGATGTCCTGACTGCCCAGAATGGCGTTTGTGAGCTGGGGGATAACGCTGTCGTCGTATCCCATCACGCCGGGAAACAGCGACTCGCGGGCGCGCAGTTTGCTGATGAGGTTCTTGCGGATCTCCGCTTTGACGGGAAGCAGCTGGTAGCCCGTGGACTTCAGCTCACCGAAGGTTTTTGCCAGATCTGCGGAGTCCCCCATGGGCGCGCCTCTCGGAAATCCAATGATATGGATACCAGTCTCTCAGGGGCGCATGGGCTTGGCAAACGTTTTGAGTTTCAGGCCACAAAGGCCCCAAAAGACCGCAATAACCGCCGTGATTAGGCGGTGTTTCGGTTGCTTGGCCGGCCCAGCATGCGATCGGAGATGATGCGCAGCTGGATTTCGCTGGTGCCTTCGAAGATCTTTGTTAGCCGCGCGTCGCGCCAGTGGCGCTCCACCGCATGCAGCTTGGTGTAGCCCGCTCCGCCCAGGATCTGCAGCGCATCCGAAGTGACCCGCTCGGCCATCTCGCTGGCATACCATTTCACCATGGCGGCTTCTTTGTCCGCGCGATCGCCGTTATCCATGAGGGTGCAGGCGTGGTACATGAGCTGGCGGGCGGCTTCGATTTCGCTTGCCATGCGGGCCAGCTTGAAGCGGGTTTCCTGAAACTCGGCGATGGGCGCGTCGAACTGCACCCGCTCGTGGGAGTAGGCCATGGCGTCTTCCAGGGCGCCGCGGGCCAGGCCGATGGAACGTGCGGCCGTGTGGCAGCGGGCGGCGTCGAGAAAGTTCATGGCGTTCTTGAAGCCGTCGCCGCCCCCGCCGGTAACGATGTTCTCCGCCGGGATCCGACAACCGTCGAAGGCCAGCTCCCAGGTGCGCCAACCGAAGTAGCCGATCTTGGGGATGGGAGAACCCGAGCATCCCTCGGGCAGCTCGCCGCGGGGCTTTTCGATGATGAAGTTCTTCAGTCCCTGGTGGTTGGGATTGTCGTCCCCCGGAGACTCCACGCGGGCCAACAGCTGTATGTAGTCGGCGCCGTCGGCGAACGTGCACCAATACTTGTTGCCGGTGATGACCCATTCGTCGCCGTCGAGCACCGCGCGGCAGCTTGCCTTGGCGAGATCCGACCCCACGTTGGGCTCAGACAGGGCGATGGCGGCCAGGTACTCGCCTTCGGCGGCCTTGCGGGTGAGTTCCTCTCGCTTGTCCAGCGGCCAGCCGCCCACGTTCATCAGCGTGGCTGCGCGAGCGATGATGCTGGCCACGCTCATCCAGCCGCGTGCCAGCTCCTCGGCAATGAGGCAGTACTCGAACACGCCGAGCCCCAACCCGCCCAGCTCTTCGGAGATGCGTACGCCGAAATAGCCCATCTCACCCATCTTGGCTCGCAGGTCCATGGGAATGTCGCCCTGGATTGGGTCCAGCTCGTTGGCCACGGGCAGCACTTCGCGCATGGTGAAGTCGCGGGCCACATCCTGGATCATTCGTCGTTCTTCGGTGAGATAGTGTTCGGTCAACGTTTGGTTCCTTGTTTTCCCCCGTGACGTGCGGTTACAGGCCGATTAGGTCTGCGCGATCGATGAGATTCTGCACGATACGGATGCTGGCCGCATCCACCATCACGCCGTCCACGTTGATGGCGCCCAGGCCCTGGGCCAGTGCCTCTTGGTAAGCGGCCTTCTGGGCGCGTGCGTCGGCCACTGCTTCGGCGTCGGGCGTGAACACCTCGTAGGCTGGCTCGATCTGGCTGGGGTGAATGGCCCACTTGCCCACCATGCCCAGCGCGAACGCGCGCTCGGCTTCCTTGGCGTACGCCTCGGGATTGCGGAAGTTGGCGTACGGCCCATCCACCGGATCGATTCCGTTGGCATGGCAGGCGATGGTCATCTTGTAGCGCGGGTAGTGCCACACGTCGGGCGGATAAGCGCCGGAGGCGCCCACCGCACCCAGTTGCATCTGCTGGCTGGCCGAGTAGTCGCCCATCCCGAATATCAGACACTCCAGGCGGTCGGAGCAGCCGGCAATCTCTTCCACGTTCATCATGCCTTCCACTTCTTCGATCAGACACTCGATGCCGATGCGGCGCGTGAGCCCCAGCTTCTGCTCCAGCTGATCCAGCATGAGGTGCACGAACAGAACGTCTGCAGCACTTTTGGCCTTGGTGAGCATGATGGTGTCGAGCTTGTCGCCAGCGCCGGTGACGACCTCGATGATGTCGTCGTGACACCACTGGGTCTCCACGTCGTTGATGCGCACACATAGGGTGCGGGGCACCCACTCCAGGGTATTGATGGCGTTTACGATCATGCCCCGCGCTTCGGCTTTGGCGCTCGGAGCCACCGCGTCTTCGAGATCGAGAAAGACATGATCGAGCTCAAGGGCTGCGGCCTTTGTCATCATCTTCTCGGAGCTGCCCGGTACGGAGAGCTGGCAGCGGCGCGGCCGCCTGGGTTGTGGGTCCATTGCAATACCTCGCAGTTGTTCGCTAGTGGCTGTCCGCGTAGTGGCTGCGGCGCTTGATCAGCACCGTGCGCTCACCTTCGAATACCACCTGATCGTTCTGGTTTACGCCCCAGTGTTTAAAGGTGACCCGGCCGGCGTCATCAGGCGCGTCGGCTTGCGTATCGAGCACCTCGCTGTAGGCGTACAGGGTGTCGCCGTGAAAGACGGGCGCCTTCAAGCGGATCTTGTCCAGCTTCAGCTCGCGCAGCGCGTTCTCGCCAGTATCCTGCATGGTCAGCCCGATCACCATGGCGATGGTGACGCCGCCGAACTGCAGGCGCTGGTTCCAACCGTCGCGGCCCATGGCGTTCTGCTGCATGGCGTGCTCGTTGAAGTGACCCTCGGCCGTGTTCAGCACCTGCAGGGTAATGCCCACGTTGTCCTGCTCGCACATGGTCTTGCCGCGTGCATGCCTGATCACTTCGCCCACCTGGAAGTCTTCGAAGTAGTTGTGGTTGCCCGTCAGGCTCACGCGGCGCGGCTCCGCTTTCGCACCAGGTTGGTGCGGTGGTAGTCCAGCACCTTGATGCCGTCCTGATTGAATCCCTCCGTATGCCAGGTGACGATACCGAAATTGGGCTGTCCCTTGGACTCTCGAGCCGATACCACGGTGCTGCGAGCCGTCAACGTATCGCCCACGTGCACATCTTCGAGAAACTCGCAGGCTTCCACGCCAAGAAAGGGCCCGCCGCCCTCGCTCAGATCTTCTACTGTGAGGCCGAACACGGTGTTAAAAACCAGCAGGGGGTTGACCACCGTGGTTGGGTGTCCCAGAGAGCGCGCATAAGGCTCGTTGAAGTACAGTGGGCAGAAAGACAACGTTTGCGTGGTGAACAGGGCGTTGTCGCCCGCACTGAGGGTGCGGCCCCAGTGATGTTCGAATACGCGCCCTACCTTCATGTCTTCGAAGCGGTTGCCCTTGGGCGAAAGACGCGCCCGGGTGCGAAAGTCGCGCTCCTCGCTCATTGACCGCTCCGTAGCAGCGCAAACAACCCGGTGAGGTCTTCCTGATTCTCCAGGTCTCGAATCTGTGCGGCCAGCGCTTCGGCCTGACCCCTGCCCAATTGTGGATCTGTCAGCGCGTGGAATTTGCGGGTCAGCTTGTCCCACTGAGCGTCCAGATTACGCATGGGAATGGCAACGTTCACCGCATCGCAGAACGACTCGCCGTTCTTTGTGGTGATGGTGACCACGCTATCCGCACTGGGTTTTTCGTGGGCGACCACGGTTACCCGATCGCGCAGCGCAACCAACCGTGGTTCCTGGGTGAGTTCGTCGGTAAACGATTCGATACTCGCCGTGTCTTCGCCGGCCAGCACCATGGCGGCGGTGAAGCGCAGGCTGAACTTGGCCTCCAGGCCGGATGCGGGCTCGGCGATGTTGCACACAGTGAAGTGGCCGGGATCTACCCGAATATGAACGGTGTCGATGTCGTCTGGCGCGAAGGTATTGGTGGCGCACAGATTGTTCAGCGCTTCCATGGAGGAATGGGTGAGATAACACGCGGCGTGGTACTTGAAGCAGATGTCCTGGCAGTAGGCGTCTTTGGCCAGCGCAGCGCGAAAACGCTCCTCATCGGCGCCGGGCGCTTGCGTCGCCATGAATCCCTGGGGGGTTTCCAGTATGTCGAGGCGGCTGTCGAACCCCTTGCTGGCAAGCATGGCCGCCTGCACACCGGTGGCCGCCGCGTGACCAGCGTGCAGGGGTTTGCACATGGTGCCAAACTGAGACTTGAGACCGGCCGCTTGCGTGCCGGCGATGCCCATGGCCGAGGCGGTGGCTAGCACGTCCAGACCCAGCAGGTTGGCGCTGGCGGCCGCGGCGGCGAAGCTGCCCAGGGTGCCCGTGGCATGCCATCCCTGTTGGTAATGTCCACGGCCGGCGTACAGCCCCAGGATGCACTCGGTGTCCACGCCCGCGCACAGTGCTGCCACCACCGCTCGGCCGGATTTCCCATGGTGCTCGGCCAGGGCCAGCAAGGCGGGCGCCACCGGTACCGTGGGGTGCCCGGTCATGGCGGTGTGCACGTCGTCGTAATCGTGGGCGTGGCCGGCGGCTCCGTTGATCAATGCCGCCTGGGGCACGCTGACCCGTTCTGGGCGCCCGATGAGGCTAGCTTGGGCGTGGCCGCCTTCGTCCAAGGCCTGGTCGCGCAGAATGGCCGCCAGCGGTTCGTTGGCGCCCGCAACGGTGACCCCCACCACGTCGAGCAGGGCCTGCTTTGCCACCGTGGTGGCGGCAGCAGGAATCTGCGCAAAGCCAGTGCCGGCGATCCGCTCCGCCAGTGCGAGTGTGGGTTGCATTACCAGTGTCCGAACGTGGGCCCCGGCATAAACGTAGCGGGAAAGGGTTAGCTTTGCAAAACGTCCCATCCCAACAGAATGTCTTGCAAGCCCTTTGCGACAAACAGCCCGGTGGCAGCGGTCTGTCCCCGATTCAGGCCAGATCTTCCAGCACCCGTCGGCGGATGGCTGCGGTGGCTTCGGCTACATCCCCTTGCGCGCTCATGGGCGCGCCTACTCGAATCCGGTAGGGTTGGCCTTCCTTGTTGAGCAGCTCCCGGAACAGGGTCATGTCCTTCAATTCGTCGTTGAGCACATACAGCAGATAATAGAGCCAGGAGTTGCGGGCTCGTATGTGTGCGGGCAGCACGGGCACGCCGTAGCGCTGGGCCAAGTTGGCAACGGTGGTGGTCCATTCGCGTTCCTGTAACCCTCGGACCGTGGGGCGTGCCAGCCGCCCCGAGGGAAACATGACGATGATCCTGCCGGCGCGAAACGCGCGCACCATGTGGGTGACTGTTTCCCTGTTGCGCGCGTGGTTGCGTTTTTCGTCCACCCACTCGACCGGAATGAGCATCTCCGCCAGGTTAGGCGCGGCGCGTAGGGCGTCCCGGTTGGCGAAGAAAGTGATGTCCTGGCGGACCTGCCTGAGCACGTCGAACATGGCCACACCGTCGGCAATGCCTGCCGGATGGTTGGCCGCCACGATGGCGCCCCCTTGCGCGGGGATGTGCTCGGTCCCTTCGGCCGTGACCTTCAGTTCGAGCCGCCGGCTTAGATGCTTGAAGGTCGACAGCGCGTCCATGGGGGCCACCGTGTCGATGGTGTGCACCGCGTGCCGATACCCCAGCACCGGGTAGAACAGGCGTTTCACCTGTCGCCACAGAAACGGGCGCGACATCAGCTGCGTCGCCCGTTCTTCGATCAGCACGTCTACGATGTGCTTGTGCATTGCTCCACGAATGCGCCCAGGGCGGCGTTGAACGCCTCGGCGCCTTCCATATTGACGCCGTGTCCGGTGTCCAGATCCGCGATCTGCAGGTTGGGCATGTTGGCTTCGGCGAAATCGCGGTGGGCTTGGAAGCGTTTCTCGCGTTGTCCGCACAGCAGCAGTGCGGGTACCGAGTTGACGTGTACCGAATCGCGCATGGAAAGCCTGGGTGCGCTGTAGCGCATGATGTTGGCGACTCCCACGGGGCTGAGTTGTGCAGCATCCTGCATCAACGCCTCGTACACCGCTACCGGTAAGCGCTTGGCATGGCGCGGATGCACGGGAATGCGCGCGATGGCGGCCTCACCCCCCTCGAGAATCTTCG
>MDTE01097545.1_pt1 | contig 26261 bp, 14 predicted proteins | sample 811231 | NCBI WGS metagenome assembly MDTE01 (sample SAMN05326651, study PRJNA326480) | marine metagenome | isolation source: seawater | place: Indian Ocean: Red Sea | collected 2010
ATTTTAAAAAATAACCGCAATAAATAAAAAAATTCTATTTTTATATTTTTCATGTTTTAACCTTAAAAATTTATATTTTTCTTATCCATGAAATATTGAATACTATCTATATTTCCCTTTCTGGTAAATAAATCTTTACAAATTCTAAAATTAATTACTGAATCATGAATTTTTTTTACTGAGCCATCCAAATATGTTATTATTATTTTTTCCTTAACTGGATGATTAATATCATAAATAATTGGAACCTGATTGAATGTAAATAGGAGCTGGTTTTTCTTGACCTTTATTTTTGATTCGCCAGTAGCTATGCTATAATGATTGAAAACTTTGGACCTAGTTAAAAATTCTGATTTTCTAAGTAAAAAAGGTGCAAAAACGAGCTTTCCTTTTTTAATAAAACAACCCAGTTCTCCAAAACGTGTTAAAATCTCTTCCTTTACTTGCCCAGTCATTCCAGGTTGCTGCGCGCCGGAATGTGATGGAGAGTGCGAATATGGGTCAAAAGGAAAAGCACCATACTGTTTTGGTGTTTTTGCAGAGCTAAGACCACCTCTTATTTTGTAATAGAGTTTTCCAAGGGTAGTAAGTTCTGGATTTTTTGGGTTCTTTTTATAAAAATGATAAAAATTTTCCTGAACACTAAGAAGTAATTTGGCAACCATATGCCAGTATATGGAGCCAATTCCCTCGTATGAAAACATTGTCCCAGATCGACCTGTATAATATCTGTGTTTAAAAACTGATTCGTAAATTCCAAGTATTTGAAGGTACTCACTATCAATTAATTTTTTATATTTAGTCTCATTTTTTTTCAAAATGTTAAGTGCAGTTTTTAAATCAAATTCATTTTTTAAATCTGGATTAAATCGTATGTTATTTTTTGCATCTAAATTTACAATCCTAGTATCCCCTAAATCGATTAGCATTTTTAATGTTGAGCATTTTTCAAAAAGGGTTTTAGGGATTATGTTTTTATTAAGGAATGATACTATTTCTTTTGAAGGATAAAGGATAAAACTATTTTGATTTTTTCTATACAGTCTGCTACTGTATATAGCCTTAATTGTAGCAATAACTTTGTCCAATGGGAGCCTTCCCGAACTCAAAGCAGCAACCTGGCCTTCCAGCATAATGCTAAGTTTATCAATCTGAGCTGAATTTTTTGATATGTTTAGGTCAATTATATTATATGCATTGAACAATCCATTTTTTTCATTAGAGTCAATTGTATGGTCTAATATTTTTTTGCTAATCTCTAAAAAATCATATAATTCATTGGCTTTTATCAAGCTTTTTTTCCTAAAACCCTTTTCATAAACCTTATTCCTATATGATGAGAATGCTTCTCCAGAGCCCATAATAAATTCCATCCTGATTTTATTATAATCTTTTTGATGGTTTCGTTTTTTATCCAGCTCTATTAGTAGGCTATTAATTTCAAAAAACCATTGAGCAACCTCTCTTGATATTGACAAAGATTTTAGATCAGCTTGCTTTAAAATTTTCTGGAAAAAATTAATAAACCTCCTCAAATAATAAACGGTTACCATTGATGCTCCATAACCGACTAAAGCATTATTAGCATCGTTCCACTCAGGTCTTTGGGTATTTAGCCAGATACCACCGTCAGGGATGAGATTGGATAATTTAGCAAGTGCTAAAACAATTAATTTTTCACATAGATTTACATGGTATATATTTTTTTTGTTATCCTGAACAAGTTTGATATCAGTACCATAGACATTAACTAAAGCCATGATTTTTTTATTTTTTTTGAAGTCAAAGTTAATTGTCTCTTTAGGATTAGAAATTATTTCAGAAAACGATCGCAATCTGTAGGGTACATTGGCATAAGAATAAATTTCTAGAGAGAGGTTGTTAGTCAGTGTTTTATTGCTATAGTTATTTAGATGCTCAAGAAGCTTTTGCAAATAAATTATTTGATGATCATTCCAATAGCCTATATAACTCCATGAATCATTAGGGTCGCTTACTTCCCAATCGATTCCATCGCTATCTATGCGATAAGGGTTATATCCGTCTACGGTTGTTGCATTGACAAATTTAGATATCATTGAGTTTATTGATAAAGGAAAGCTCAAACCTAGGGCTTCCCAATTTTGGAAAATATCCCTCCAGTTTCCTTCATAATAGAGTAATTCACTGTTATTATTATCTTTGGTTTTTATCTCAAATCTATTCCAAGGTCTGCTCGGGTCTCCATGTCGACGACCTAATCTAAGTGGAAGATATTCTCGACACAATCTCATGATAGATTGATCTTTTGTTTCATTTGAGAAGTGAATTAATTGGTCCAAACTAACAGTAGCTTTATTTTGATTGAATCTATTTTTGAAGATTTTGTAGGCCTTTTTATTTCTAGTTTTGAGATTTTCAATAAAATCAGATAATCTAACATTATATTGATTATTAAATACTCCCCCTCTTAGAATATTAAATAGTACATTAGCAGTGTGATGGAGATCGTTAATATTTGATCGAGTAATTTGAAAACCATCAGCAGAGGCTATGGCATAAACTAACTTATTATGATTACTGATTATGCCTTGTTCGGTGTCATCAATTATATTTTTGGAGTTATTAAGCGATTTTATTATATGTGTTATCTCAGTTTGAGTTTTGTTTACATCGGCAAATAAATACCATTTCGATTCTTCTTTAGGCTTTAACCGCAAACTTGATTTAGTTAGGATGCAGCCAGGTTTACCCGTGACAGTGTATTTTTTTCTAAATCTACCATTTTTTTTGAAATTAAAAATTTCTTTATCAGAGACGGATACTTCAAGACTGTTTTCTGAATAGTATGAAACAATATTTGCCCTTAATGATTCTCCAGGCTGAGGTCTATCCATTATTAATGAATTTAGGTAAAATAGTGAGCATTTTTTTTTGGGTAAATGCTCTGTTACTTTGTAAGCGTTTGCGAGGTTGTTCATCTCCTGTGTGGTTCGTAATCCTATGCCCGCAGGCAAGATATTCAACAAGCCATCAAGTATATCCAGTCTTATTGAATTTTTATTTTGATTTGTGATGGAACATTTTCTTATAAAACCATGTTCAGAGTTTGAGTGCCACTGATAGTAAAAATTAAGTCCAAGATCATTATTGATTTCTTCAAAGATAATTGTATTTCCGATGCTATTTTTATAAAGATTGCGATTTAGGTTAAACATATCGTTATTATTTGAGAAAGGTTCCCAGACAAGATCTTGATTGCCTTTTTTTATTCTAATAATTGTAATCGGACCAGTAAAGCTACTGTTTTTATGTAGTATGTCATCAGTGACATAAGGGAAAAGTGCAAACTCTGCTTTATTTCTTCCAGCTGTTAGACAACCTGTACTTGATATGTACATCCAATGGTCTTCACCACTGGTAATGGTCATTAAAAATGGATCCATTAGATGAAAATCAGATATTTTATAAAAGGAAGAATCAATCATTAAATTAAATAAATATATTAACTAATATTTGAAGCAGCTTCTGTAATTGTAATAATAGATCTTGGCGGTAGTAAAAAGCCCTCAACAGTTTTTCCGTTAACATAATTAAAGCCAACTGGTTTTTTCTTTTTGTTCATTACAATAGTGTTAACAGTTCCAGTCTTATTGATTGATGATAGTGCGAGCAAATCACCACTGTTTAGATTTGTTTCAATAATATTATCTCCACGCTTAATGAAACGAGAAAAATGCCCAAGATAATAATAAGAACTTTGGTATAATATATTTTGATTTTTTGTGTCAACAATAATTGGCGCACTGCAGAGGTTTTGTACATGGTTAGGTCCGCCCGTTTCATCTAAAATAAGATTCCAATCTATCCAGGCAACGGTCCAACGGTTAAGATCATTAATTATAGAAGTAGCGTATCGCTCACCTAGTTCCCACGATCCAATATGCGGACCATTTTCCTGGCACCCTTCAGTAAAAATTAAATTTTTATCAGGGAATCGATCATGGACTTCTTGGACAGCATCAAAATGATCTCCATTATACCAATGAAACCCAGTTCCCCATACATATTTTGAAGCAATCTCGTCACTTAAAACTGTGGATGCCCTTTCGACCATAATATCTCTATTGTGGTCCCATATTACTAATTTTTTTTGCATTAGATTATTTTTTTCCAGTGCTGGTCCTAAGAACTTTTTTATAAAATCTCGCTCTTCTTCGGCTGTATATATACAGGAATCCCAGGTTTGTTTTGCCATTGGCTCATTCTGGACTGAAATGCCCCAGATTTGAATTCCCTCTTTTTCGTATTCAAAAATATATCTGCAATAATATTCTGCCCAGGCACTTTGATATTCACTAATGAGTTTACCGCCATTGTTCATTTCGCCGTTTGTTTTCATCCAAGCTGGAGGACTCCATGGGGAAGCTAAAATAAAAACAGGATCTATTGCGAATTCAATGCTGGCTTTGATAAAAGGGATTAGCCATTTTTTATCTCTTGATATAGAAAATTTATTTAACTCGACATCGCCAGGTTCCTCAGTATACGCATAATTTCCAAGTGAAAAATCACAGCTGTTGATATGAGTCCGTGCGAAATTATATTGATTCCCATCTTTCCCAAAATAAGCACTGATAAGCTCATTTTTTTTATCTTCGTCTAGTTTACTATATACATACGCTGACGCCTCGGTAAAGGCACCTCCAAAACCTAGGATGGACTGTTTTTTATTATTGTTAACTATTAAACTAGGTAATTGTTCTGGGTTAGAAATACTGATTTGTTTTGGATCTATATTTTCCAATTTTTGGCTGGTGTCTTTAGATGTAATTGAAATTGAAATATTTTTGCCCATATTTTTTAACCTCCATTCCTAAGAATTAGATCTCGATACCAGAAAAAACTATTTTTTGGAATACGTTCTAGTGAATCAAAATCTACCCAGACTAATCCAAACCGCTGTCCAAAACCCTCACACCATTCAAAATTATCCAATAGCGACCATGCGAAATAGCCTTCGCAAGGCACTCCGCTATCAATGGCCTTTTTTAGTGATAGGAGATGCGTATTATGATACTCTATTCTTTTATTATCATTTATTATTTTATTTTTATCAGGACCAATTTTGTAAGAGCATCCGTTTTCAGTGATGTAAATTTTTTTTAATGAATAATCATTTTTAATTCTTATAAGAAGTTTATAAAAACTATCAGGGTGGATTTCCCATCCGAAATCTGTCTTATTACCTGTTTTGATTTCAACAGGAAGATTCTTTTCTTTGGGAACTTTTTTATTTCTTACAATTGCTCTGCTGTAATAATTAACTCCCAAAAAATCCGTTTCTGTTGATATAGTTTTTAGGTCATTATCAAAAATAATTTCAAGATCAGACTTTTTAATTAAGTTATCCTTTAATAGCCAATCAAAAATATCTTGAGGGTATGATTTTTTGTATAATGGATCAAGGTACATCCTATTAAATACACCATCAAATTTAGCACACTCGTCAATATCATATTCGCTACTTGATGCAGGAATCCCAGGAGTAAGATTTAGTGTTATTCCTACATTTGCTGATAGTGAATTACTTTTTATTTCTGGTATAGCCATACCATGAGATAATAGCAGATGGTGTGTGGTGGCAATACTTTTTGTCCAATTATTTTTTATTCCTGGAGGGAATTCACCCTCAATGTAGCCCTTATAACTAATACACCATGGTTCATTATGGGTTATCCAGTTTTTAACACGGTCGCCTAAATGTTTTGAGAGCCAATAAGCGTAGTGTAAATAATGATCAATAACATTTCTATTGGGCCAGCCACCTAAATCTTCAATACCTTGGGGTATGTCCCAGTGGTTTATAGTTAAAAAAGGTGAAATGTCATTTTCCAGTAGGGAGTCTACTATTCTGCTATAAAAATCTAAACCTAGCATATTAGGTTTTGTTTCGGTGCCTCTTGGAAATATTCTAGTCCAACTTGTTGAAAAACGATATGCGTTTACGCCTAGATCTTTTAGTAGTTTAAAATCTTCTTTCCATAGGAAATAATGGTTACATGCTCTATCACCATTATCCTGATTTTTAATTTTCCCCATAGTGTGACTATGGGTATCCCATACCGAAAGACCCTTTCCGTCAACATCAAAAGCACCCTCTATCTGGTAGCTAGATGTTGCTGTTCCCCAAATAAAATTTTCAGGAAATTTTTTACCGTCTTTCATAGCTAAACATTTTTCAGCCACCCAGGGGAGGCGGCCTTTACTAATTGTTTTGTGTATCTGGCCTGAGGCGATTGGATTAACTCTTCGGCAATGCCTTGTTCAACAATTTGGCCTTTTTGTAATACAATAATTCTATCTGCCAAATATCTTGCTGATGCAAGATCGTGAGTAATAAAAATAATTGCCAGATTATTTTTTATGCGCATTTGCGCAAAGATTTCTAGAATTTCCATCCTGATTGAGACGTCAAGCATTGAAGTCGGTTCATCAGCAACAATTAGATCTGGGCTGAGGCTCAGGGCTCTTGCGATTGCAACTCTTTGCCGTTCGCCACCGGACATTTCATGCGGAAATTTTGATGCAAAATTTTTTCCTGGAGTTAGACCAACTGTTTCTAATAATTCTACTATATAATCAAATATTTCTGATTGAGTTTTTATTTTATGTCTTACTAGTGGTCGCGAGAGATGATGGTAGACTGTGTGTATTGAATTTAAAGAGCCAAATGGGTCCTGGAAGACCATTTGAATTCTCTGCCTATAATTAAGCGATACTCTTTTTGCTTCAGATATCAGAATTTCTTTTCCGTTGATCCTTATATTCCCGCTCGTTGGTTTTATAAGTCTAGTAATCAATTTTGCTATAGTGCTCTTTCCACTACCAGATTCACCAACTAGAGCCAAAATTTCTCCAGGGTGGATTTTAAAGTTTACATTTTTAACTGCTTCAAACATCTGGGGTTTGAAAAATCCAGATATAGGAAAACTTTTTGAAAGATTTACTATCTCTAAAATTGGCTTTTCCTTGATTATTTTCTTATTTGGTTTTGATAGAAGCCCTTTTTTTCTTGGTCCGGATGCGGAAGGGAGGGCCCCAATAAGTTTTTTTGTATATGGGTGTGAACCTCCAGTTTTAATATGTTTTGCGTTATCAAGTTCCATTATTTTACCATCTCTCATAACGGCAAGACGGTCAGCAAATTCTAACAAAAGATTAAGATCATGAGTTATAAATAAAATTGTAAAACCCAATTCTTTTCTTAAATCAATAATTTTTGAAAGAATTGCTCTTTCAACTATCACGTCCAACGCGGTTGTTGGTTCATCCATAATTATAACCGGTGGCATTAGAGCCAAAGCAATTGCTAGCACAATTCGTTGTTTCATTCCACCCGATAGTTGATGTGGATAGCTATCTAATCGAGTATGATCAATATCAACAAGTAAGAGTAGCTCATTTATGCGAGTATCTATTTCATCATCAGAAGAATTTGTATGTGCCTCAAGAACATCCCTTATTTGAGATCGGATTGTGAGCACAGGGTTTAGTGCGTTTAAAGCGCTCTGGAGTACAATAGAGATTTCCTTCCATCTAAAGTCCATAACCTGGTCATATGTTGATTCTAAAATATCTTTATCATTGAAAAAGGCATTGCCACCAGATATTACACCAGGAGGAGGAAGAGTTCTGAGCAGGGCTTGTACAACAGTACTTTTTCCACTTCCGGACTCACCTACAAGACCAAAAATCTCTCCCTTTTTTATATCGAATGAGACATTTTTCACTGCATGGATTGAACCACTTTTTGTTATATAATCAACGCAAAGGTTTTGGACTGAAACTATAGGCTTATTCATTTGATCTAACAACAGGAGTGACCCCATCAATTTTATTAATATTTGAAATTTTTTCTTTCCAAATCCGTTCTGAAATAAGTCTTGGGTTGGTGACCTCATCAATACCAAAGTTTATCAGAGTTAGGGCAAAACTAATAATAGCAATGCCTAATCCTGTAGGAACAAATGTCCACCATGATCCTGTTAGAAGGGCCAGGTCATTACTAGCCCAATATAGATTAGTTCCCCATGTTACCGCACTAACATCCCCGAGGCCTAAAAATTCAAGAGCTACTTGAGCACCTATTGCATAGATACTCGCGCCTATAAAGGAGGATGCTATAAGCGATAGCATTCTTGGCATAATCTCAACAATTATTATTCTGATGTTTCTCTCTCCGCTAATAATTGCAGCGGAGACAAAATCACGATTTTTAAATGACATCATTTGAGAACGGATGATACGAGCATTCCACGCCCACCCTGTTAAGGATAATACACCGATAAGGGTGAGAGGCCCGGGTGGCAGCCAGCTTGCTAGTATCACCATTAGTGGAAGTCCAGGCATAACCAAAAACACATTAATTAGCAATGACAAAATATCATCAATCTTGCCGCCATAATATCCACTAACTCCACCAATTATTGATCCAATAATTACTACTAGGAACCCAGTAATGAATCCGACCAATAGGGTTTGTCTTCCTCCTGCTATCGTTTGTGCGAATACATCTTGACCCTGTCCATTTGTTCCAAACCAATATTCTGCAGATGGTGGTGAAAGAGGGGTACTTAAAAAGGCTGTAGGATCTTTTGTAAGTAATTGGCCAAACAATGAAATAATAATAAAAAAGCACACAAGCGAGGACCCGACGACAGCTTTTTTGTTTGACATTACACCTTTGATCCATCTGGAAATAATACTGTGGTTGTTAAATTTTTTCATTTTTTAATTACGTGTTCTTGGGTCTAGAAAAAGAATCAAAATATCTACGAACCAGTTTGCTGCTAAAATTGAAAAGGTTATTGTCATAAAAACGCCTTGCATAAGAGGGAAATCCTGTGATGTGACAGCCTGCAGCAATAAATATCCTTGCCCTGGATAGGAAAAAATCATTTCAGTCAATAGTGCTCCACTTAAAACGAATCCAAGCGCCATACCAAAGCCTGTGAAGTTTGGTAGAATAGCATTTCTTGCAGCATATCGAAACATTATAAGCCGGGATCGCAGACCTTTCGCTCTTGCAAAGGTTATATAGTCTGCTCCTAATGTTGATATCATAGTATTTCTCATTGATAGCATCCAACCCCCTACGCTAACAAGGATCATGGTTAAGGCGGGTAGGGTGGCGTGATATAGTGCGCTAATGACAAACGAGAAACTGAAACTTGGGGATAGACTATCACTGTAGGCATGCCCTAGAGGAAACCACCCGAGCTTAAAACCAAAAAAATAGAGTGATACCATAGCCAACCAAAAGTATGGAAAAGCACCTATGAAAGCCAGGGCAGGAGGTAAAATTGAATCTAATTTTCCTCCTCTGTTCCAGGCGATTAGGGTTCCTAAAAAAGTACCTATAGCAAACGAAATTATTAATGAAGTCCCGGCCAAGAATATTGTCCAAAGCAGACCAGAAGCAATTACATTTGTAACCGGCTCAGGAAAGTAAGCGATTGATGTTCCAAGTTCACCTTGGAATATGCTTTTAAGATATGTCCAATATTGACCTATAAGCGGTTCATCTGTGAGGCCGAAAGTTTTCCTTAGTGAGTTCATTGCCTCAGGTTTTAATTTTCCTCTGAATCTGGCAAAGATGATTGATGCTGGATCACCAGGCATTAATCGCGGAATAAAAAAATTTAAGGTTACCGCAGCCCATGCTGCTAAAAGATAAAAACCAAGCCTCCGCAATAAATAATTAAATGATTGATTCATCTGTTTTTTAAGTTTACTAAAACAAAAAGATTTTCTGGGGGATAGTTTGGTGAAAGTGTAGCATATGGATTTTCTTCGCTTGGGAAATTAGTAAAATATTTTGTATTGCACTCGGCCCAAGATGCCTCAGCAAACAATGGAATTGCGGGGGCATTATCGATAAAAAGATATTGTAATTTATATAGAATTTCTTTTATCCTTTTTTTGTCTGAGGTTTTTTCAAATTCCCTGAATAACGAATCTGCAGCTGGATGATTAAATCGATGCCAGTTACCATCAGCTATCGTTCCAACGGGCTGTAAATATTCGGAAGCCATCATACCTTTATAAAGTGGGAAAGGGGTTGTCCCTTTATCAGCCCAACCAATAGCCATATCAAATTCACCTTTTTGCATGCGACTTATCCATGCTCCGAAATCATAGGTTTTCACTTTTGTTTTAATACCAATCTGTTCAAGATTTTTACTTATGATTTGAGCAGATCGTATCCAGTCACTCCAGCCGGAGACTATAATGATATTGAAATATAAATCTTCACCTGTTTTGGTTTCTCTTATACCATAATCATTTTTGAAATAGCCAATGCTGTCTAATATTTCATTGGCTCTATGGGGATTATATCTAACCCAATTTTCCTTTTTCGCTATATCCGGTGGGTGCCACTTAGACATTTGGCCAGAAACACCAGTAACATGAGCAGGGACGGTGTAATTATACATTCCAACTTTAACAACAAGTTCTCTATTTATTGCGTAACTGACTGCTTTTCTAACCATTTTATTTTTAAATATCGATTTTTTTGTGTTTATATAGAAAAAAGTTGTGTGCCCAGTCTGAGGAAACCAGTATCTGTGATTTTCAGGATCTTTTTCAATGAAAACTCTATCGATCGCTGGTATAAATGCACCGGCCCAGTCTAGTTTCCCGTTAATAAGTGCAAGAGTTACTTGTTCATTGCTGGGGTATGTTGGAAATTTTAGTTTATTTATTTCAGGTTTTCCTTTTTGCCAATAATTATGATTTTTTCCTAGCTCCCATACCTGATTCTCGAATCTCAATATTTCCGTAAAAGGTCCAGTCCCTATTGGTTCAGGATTTGTAAACTTAACCGGGTTTTCAATATCTTCCCAAATATGTTTAGCAATAATTGGCTGTCCCGCAACGTCATCAAATCCAGGTACGTAGACACGTTTAAATTCGAACTTAACGGTAGAGTCATTTAGTGCCTGAACTTCTTTCAGATAACTCCAGGAGTCTCTTGTATCTAGACCGGCATGCATTTTTTTGAGATTAAATGTAAAAGCAACGTCCTCTGCAGTAAAAGGTTTCCCATCTGACCATTTTACTCCTGAACGAGTAGTTAAAATAAGTACCGTATTCTCGAGGTTCCATTCGTAGCTTAATGCAAGCCAGGGTACATACTCAGCTTTTATCGAATTATAAATAAATAGAGGTTCATAGATTCCAGAGGATGTTGGCCAGCGTGCTGATCCTGCAGGAGTAAGAGGGTTGAAATTTCTTACCCATGAGGACTGAGATTCTTGGTATATCGTCAGTGCTCTATTTTTATCTAAGTTAGCCTTTTCACAGCTAATCAGGATAAGAAATAAAGCTACTTTGGAGGGGAGTAACTTTTCTAGGTATTTAATTTGCATTATTTATTTTTTGATATACTCTTATGTAATCTATTTCCATTGTTGTAGGGAAAATAGTATCATCAATCCCTTTTAGACCGCCCCAGGATCCTCCAACTGCTATGTTAAATAGCAAGTGGAAGGGTTGATCAAAAGGCCATCGCTGCCATCCTTGATTGTTTTTATAGTATTCTAATATTTTTTCGCCGTTTACAAATACAATCAATTTTTCTTCTTCCCATTCGAGAGCGTATAAGTTAAAGCTATTGCAAGCATTTTTTAAGGCGATTTTTCCTTGCTGATCAGATTTTGAAATATCACCAGAAAAGGCAATATTGTGTATTGAGCTTACAATTAAGTCTTGTTCGTGTCCTACATGTTCAAAAATATCGATTTCACCACTTAATGGCCAAGGTCCATATTCCCAGTTTGTGGGAAGCGCCCAACCGGCTGCCCATGTACCTCTACCTAGGGGTAGCTTTGCGCGAATCTCAAATCTTCCATATTTCCAACTTTTCCTAGTTTTAATTCTGGATGAGGTATATTCTGATCCTTTATTAAATTGTTTTCTGGCTTCTATGATCAATTTCCCGTTTTCAATCCTGATGTTATCGTTTGAATCAGTGTAATACTGGAGCTCATTATTTCCCCAACCTCCGCCTGTAACCCAATTAAGTACAGAGTCAGTTCTAACTATGATTTCATTATCGCTAGAAGATTTGAACGATTCATTTGGGAAATATCTACCGGTCAAACCGGGTTGGTTTTTTTCTGATAAAAGATTTTCATTTGGGACAAGGGATTTTTCAAATTGATTTGATTCCCAACCAAAAATTAAAGCCTCCCCACCTGATTTTTCGAAATATTCCAGCGTTATTTCATATGATCTATTTCCCTCAAGATAAATTTTTCCTGATGATTCTGTAGCTGGTTGAGGGATCCACTTGTCGATAACCAGATTTTTATCAATAAACAGCCTCACTCCATCATCAGATACAATATAAAAAGTATAATCCGAAGAGTGATGGATTTTTATTTTTCCGGTCCATCTTACGGTAAAGTTATCCTTTGGAAAATTTTCAGGCATAAAGATGGGTGAGCTAGTCCCATATTGTTCAAAAAAGGGGGCACCGGTTCCAATATCAAAGGTCCAGTCCTGTAGGTTAATATTTTTTTTGTCAAATTCATCATGCCAAACCAATTTTCCATATGAATGCGAAGGTTTGTTAACATTTTTATTGCAGTTAAATATCAAAGCAGATAGGATCAAGATGAAAGCAATTTTAATCAATCTAGTTATGCTTTAAGTTAGTCTAAAGTAGGAATTTCTGTACTTTTTCGTTTTAAAATCTTTACAGGAACCATACTTATATTGCCAACACTATCATTTTCGTTTTCAACCATGTTTTCAATCATTTTAATCGCGCTGCTTCCTAAAAGAAAAAAATCAGTATATATTGATGTAAGCTCAGGAGTTATTATCTCCGAGAATGAAAGATTATCGTACCCAGCTATAATAAAATCTTCAGGCACTTTGTACCCGTTTTCTGTAGCTCCTTTAATAAATCCATAACATGTTTCATCGTTACAGCCAAAAATAGCCACATCATTTAGATTGCGTTTCCTGAAGTCTTCAAATGCAACTTTACCGGTTGAGCTTGAAAAATCACCATCAAATGTCCAGACTAGTTTAAGTGATGGTTTCTCAGAGATATGGTCAAGGAAACCATTTTTTCTAAAAATTGCATCTATCGGCGGTTGCTTAAATGTGCCCTCTATTGGACGCTTTGGGCCGGATATAAAACCAAAATTTTTATAGCCAAGCTCTTCGAAGTGTTTGGCTATCATATATCCGCCAGCGTAAGAGTCAAATGTGATTGTATCAATTTTTGGATTTTTTATAGGAGTCAGTGTAACTATAGGATATTGGCCCACCCCATCCTTGATTTTTAAATAATCTTTATTGTCCAAGCTTGGAAGGAAAAGACAGATTCCTGTATACTTTTTGCTTAAGCTTATAATATACTCTATTGGATCTTCACTATGTTTTGCAAGGTTGATGATTACCACCTCAGAGGAAGTGTTTTTACTGGCTTTATAAAACCCATGCAAAAAATTTGCATAGAACTCTCCCCCAAAAAGCTCACTCACAAGGGCAATAGTTAGTTGACCCGAGTGTTTATCTTTTCCTATAAATGGATAGCCAAGTCTGCGTGCTGATGCGTAGATTTTTTCTTCGTTCGAGGAATAGTTTCTTCGTTTGCGGCGAAGAGCTCTGGATACAGTCGCGATGGACAGTCCGGTATCTTCGGATACGTGTTTAAGAGTTGTGCGCAAGAGTTATCTACTAATTTTTAAATAAAAAATATCGGTTAAGATATTAATTAAAATTTATTATTGCAAATTTTTTTCATTTTTTTAAAAATTATGAAAAAAGATTGCATCTTTTTAATATAACACATTACTTTTAATAGGGTAGGGGAATAGTGTGTGGAATATTTTATCTGCTTAGGGCTATGCCTTTAGACTTTAAGCGGTGGAGTGTAAAATCATGGTATTTTATATTTTTGAAAGAAAAATAAGGGAGAGGTTAATATGAGTAAACTGTTAAAATCATTAATGCTAATAATGTTGCCTGTTTTTTTAAATGGACAAATGATAAATAATTTTGATAGTGCGCCAGAGGAAGGATACTGGGGCTATGAAAGTTCTGAAAACTCAGATTCAACGCTTAGTAACGCGACTATCAGTTACATTCCATCTGGACCCGGAGTAGAGGGCGACGGAGCTATGCAAATTGATTATAGTGTCCACAACAGTGAAGCATGGGGAGGCTATACCAAGATATTTCACATGGCTGGAGGAAATGATCCTGCTGGTGGATCCTCTGTGGAGGGGACATGGATGCTAGCTGCTGAGGCCGGAGCAATGATGGTTGGGCCATCAGCTAATAGCGGTGAATGGTGGTCGAATTCAGTTGAAGATGTTACAACAAGAGCATGTTTTTTTGATGATGAATATGTTTTCAACGCTGATGGTTCATTTCAAAATGTACAAGGTAGTGAGACTTGGTTAGAATCTTGGCAGGGTGTTGAAGCTGAACAATGTGGAGCTCCGGTTGCACCACATGATGGTTCAAATCCAGCCTCCTGGGCCTATGATGCTGCTACTGGCGCATTAACACTTTCAGGTGTCGGGGCGTATCTTGGATTGCCGAAGGCTGTTAACGATGGAGAACTAAGCGCTGCAGAACCTCCTGCGGTTCCAGAAACAAGAACCTACAACGCAACAGTTGTGGATGATACCATGAGGCTTGTTATTGAGTGCGGAACAGGATTGTTTTGGACTTTTAAGATGGTTGCGGTCGTTTCTACGCAAGAACTAGCAAGTTTATCTGATGATGTTCATTATTCGTTACTAGAGATTAGACCTACGGATGATGGTGTCTGGGACTGGTCGGGATATGATAGTATTTCTTTTTCATACTATAATTCTATCCCTCAGGACTCTGCAGGTCGGGTGAACTTGAGGTTAAACTTGAGTGACTATGGTGATATTGCGGACCCTTCGAGCTACAATGGTCTAGGAGAGTATTACTATTCTTTTCTATATATTCTTGATAATGAACCAGGTTGGAATACTGTTACTATGCCACTTCTTCGTAATGATGACTGGGGTGGTGGTGGATTTAATCTTACTGGATGGGCTGGTGAAACAGGAAATGGTGAGCTTGACAAACATGCTATCGGGGGGTTCCATTTTGAATTTTCCGTAAGTGGTGGTGGAGATGGTGACCATGTAACTGGGACAATAGTGTTAGATGATTTTAGGTTAACTGGTTCACTCAATAAGTTGACAAACCCAGGGTTTGAGATTGAAGATGCGCAGGATGATGGAATGGGCTGGGGCTCAGCTATGGGTGGTGGACATGTGGATGTTTTAACTGATGCTTCAGTCGCACATAATGGTGATAATTACCTCAGCATTGGGGTTACAGATAATTGGGCTGTTTACTACACTGAGGACAGTATCCCTGCTCAATTTGGCGAGACCTGGCGTTTTAGTGGTTTTGGTAAAATGGTTCTAGGTGATACTACCGCTGGCGCAGCATTCAAGCTTGAGGCAAAGGATGTTGCGGGTACAATCCTTGGTACGACTGGGGATGTATTTCTTCAGTTAACGGAAGAGTGGGAGGAACACTCAATTGAGTTTGTGATGCCTGAAGGTACCCAAACATTGACAGCGGTTATTGTAGCGTCCCGGTGGGACGGTGTGGAAGTTGATTACGCCTTTGACGATATGTTTCTAATGAGCATGGGGATTTTAGATGTCGTTCCACCTGCTCAGGTTGAAGATATCGGAGCTGTTCCCGCATCATACTATAATTTGGTGACATGGGCTGATGTTTCTGGAGAAGATGGTGAAACATACAATGTTTATGCAAGTACATCGCCAATTACAGATATAACTGATCCTTCAGTAGATGTCGTTGCAACAAACGTATTAGAAGGTAGTCAGGCTGCGGTACACTATCTATTTAATCCATTAGTGGATGCCAATGTTAGTTATTACTATGCTGTAGTATGCAAAGATGCATCTAATAACGTTGGTCCTGCAGGCATGTCAGAGGTCTCGGTCCCTAACAATGCCAAAGGTGTTCCAACTGTTTCTCTTGAGCCGCCAACAGCGTTTGCTGCTGATGGGGATTTATCAGAGTGGTATGATAGTGGGATTACGCCATTTATGGTTGGTGCAACAGAAAATTCTTATGGAACGCCTCATCTAGGTTTTGGAACGGTGGATAGCGATAATGATTTGCATGGAACATTTTACCTGGCTGTTGATAATGAATATCTATATATAGCGGCTGAAATATTAGATGATGTTGTTGTCGATGATCAGGCTAATGGATGGTGGACCTCTGATGTTGTTCAGATCTGCATTGGGCTGTATGACCAGCGTGGACCAAAGCATGTAGGAATGGAAAGAGGTGAGGAACCTGACTATAAGATGTATTTTACTCCGGCTAGTGCTAATTCTGACAATGGCGCAGGGGTTTTAGCAGAGCATGGTGATGGTAACTACTACTACGAAACTTTTAATCCGGACTATGTTTTTGAGTTTCGTATTTCACTAGATGATATCCTTATAGATGATGATGCTAGACTGACTCCATTAAATGGAATGCGAACACCTTTTGAGCCGATGATCCATGACAATGATGGTTCAGGTTGGGAGGGCCTTTTGGTATTGTCACCAATCAATAACGATAATGCGCATCAGACCTGCGAGGTGTGGTCGAGCACATGGATCGGTGATCAGGCGACAACGATGAGCACGGGTAGTGATATTGTTTTAAATGAGTTTGCTTTACATCAGAACTATCCCAACCCATTTAATCCAAAGACTACAATAAGGTTTTCTATTCCCGAGTTTCAGCTTGTTAATCTTTCGGTGTATAATATGCTTGGTCAGCAGGTGATAACTCTCATAGATAAAGAACTTTCAGCTGGTTATCATGTTGCAAACTGGAACGCAGGAAATATTGCTTCTGGTATCTACATCTATAAATTAACATCTAAGGGTAAAACGCTTACCCAGAAAATGGTACTAATGAAGTAGTATCCGTATACACACAAAAAATGAGGGGCAAATAACTGCCCCTCATTTTATATTTTAACCTAGCAGATTATTTATATAATTTTTGTTCTAATCTTTACTAATATTTTTCAAGAATGATAAAACGCTTGGCCCTTATTTTGATGCTTTCTTTTTCTTTTTCTCAGACAACGGGAAAGGTTTCAGGCGTTGTTTTAGAAAAAGAAAAATTAGGACCGCTTCCTGGGGCAAATATTTATCTTTTAAACACTCCTTACGGTGCCGCTTCCGATATTGAGGGAAGATTTACAATTATCAATATACCTCCTGGGAAATACACACTCAAAGTTGATATGATAGGTTACAAATCAGTTCAGCTGGATGAGCTTATTGTTTCTGTAAATAGGACAAGCTCGCTTGATATTGAGATGGAGTCAACTGTAATCGAGGGTGAGGTGGTTACTGTTGAGGTATCTAGGCTGGCTCAGAAGAAGGACCAAACTGGAACCATTAAAAATATTTCAGGTGAAGAGATTCAGGCACTTGCTGTCGAAAATATTGGTAGCGTTATTAACATGCAGGCCGGAGTGGTTAACGGACACTTTCGTGGTGGTAGAAATACGGAAGTGACCTACATGGTTGACGGTGTCCAGGTAGATGAATCTTTTGGTGGCGGAAGCGCAGCTGTTGACATCCAGCCAGAGGCCGTACAAGATCTAGAAGTGATAACAGGAACATTCAATGCCGAGTATGGACGAGCTATGAGTGGTGTTGTTAACATGGTGACAAGAGATGGAGGGCCTAGGTTTGAGGGGTCGATTTCTGTGGCTTCGTCGTCCTATTTCACCAATAGTTTAGATGGTAATGGTGATACTATTTTTGTAGGACTAAATCCCAATCTTAATCGTAGTGAGGATCTAAAATTTAGTTTTGGTGGCCCAATATGGGGTGAGAAGATCACCTTTTTTACTAACCTGCGTAAGCAGAACAATAGAGGTCACCTCAATGGCATTAGAAGATACAAGCCATATGATGTTAGTGATTTTACATCAGATGATCCTGATGATTGGTGGTCAACTCAATCAGGAGACAGTTCTTATGTGCCGATGAATACGGGAGATAATTTTTCTTCACTACTCAAGCTTGGGTTTAACATTTTCAAAGGGATACGATTTTCTATTTTAAACTCCTACAGCGATGATACCTGGTATTGGTATGACCATTCGATGAAATATAACCCAGATGGGAGAGCAGGAAATCATAAGAAGACTTATTACTCTGCTTTTCAATTAAATCATATGATTACTCCGAAGTTTTTTTATGAGCTCAAGCTAGCCTATATGGAAAATAATACAGGGACATACCTCCACCAAGATCCAATGGCTTATATCATTGCTGATGGTTCTAACTATGATCAATTATTCAACTATTTTGGAACCAATATACCAATCTATCATGATGGTTTACCTCATGAGGTGGGTGACACTGTTTATCTGTATATCCATGATAGACATCTTGAAAATTATGGATCCGGCTTTTTTACGGGTGGTCAGCAGAAGGAACACACGAAGCACAGAGACATCGATAAGACATTGAAGTTTGATCTAACCTGGCAGGCAAATCACAGTCACAATTTAAAACTAGGGGTTATGGGTATTACTCATGATGTAAAACATAAGTGGCGACAGATAAGAAATAAATATGATGGACAGTCAAATGTTGATTATTGGGTTTATGAGCCAGAAGTTTTTCCTGACTCTACTGTGTATGCTGACATTTATAATGTTAGGCCAATAGAGGCCGCTGCTTACCTGCAAGACAAAATGGAATTTGAAAATATGGTCATTAATTTTGGAGTAAGATATGACTATTTTGACCCCGTAAGTTATTATCCCTCTGATAGACGAAATCCTGCTAATCAGTTAGTGCTTCCAGATTCGATGATGTCTGAATACATGGATGCGCCTATTATTGATCAGGTAAGTCCACGTATAGGGTTTGCCTACCAGCTCGGTAATCAAGCTGTACTACACTTTAGCTATGGTCACTTTTTTCAAATGCCACCGCTTTATTCTATGTATCAAAACAAAAGTTTTTTGGTTGCTCCAAGCGATTATTCTACCACTATGGGGAATGTTCTTCTAGAACCAGAAAAGACAATCACCTATGAGATTGGTTTATGGCAAGAGCTAGCAAGAGGCCTGAATCTCGATGTCGCATTATTTTATCGAGATATATATAACCTGCTTAGTACAAAAATTATTTCTACATATAACCAGATTGAGTATGGTCTCTATAGCAACAAGGACTATGGGAATGCAAGAGGCTTAGAGGTTACCCTGGATCTGGGTTATGGATCGATCAAGGGTATGATCAACTATACCCTACAGTATACGAGGGGAAATGCGGATAACCCAACTCAGACCTTTACCCGAGCTGGGAATAATATGGATCCCGTGAATCGTTTTATACCTATGAGTTGGGACCAGAGACATACACTAAATGGTACTCTGATGTACCTTGGACCACAATATGGTGCTACAATTACGGCATACTATAATTCGGGATCTCCATATACCTTTTCTCCCCAGAGCGAGAGTGTATTATCTAGGATTAATTTGTATCCAAACAATGATTATAAGCCCTCTAACTATACTGTTGACGCAACATTATATTATAGGTTCAAGCTTTTCGGCAGGTATAATGGTAATCTAGACCTCACTATTTACAACTTATTAGATAGACTAAATGAGTATGGCGTAAATAGTGAAACAGGTAGAGCATATACAGCTGTTATAAGGGAGACAGATTATGCAGGTCATCGCAGCGATTTTAATGAATTTGAAGATAGAATAAAAAATCCATCAATGTTTTCAGCTCCGAGGATGGTAAAACTTGCTCTAGGTGTTAACTTTTAATGTTGAATAAGATTTTAGTTAAGCTACTGATCTGCTTTTTTCTTCCTTTGCATCTTCTTTTTTCTCAGGGCAAAGAGTACCAAGGTCCAGAGGATCCAGCGGGTGATATTGCTGCTGAGAAAGAGGGCTACATGACAGGAAATAGAGTCTATATTTACTTTAGAAATACAACCGAGCTCTCCGACTGGCCAAGGGTAAATGTATCTAAATGGCCAAACAATCCTAATGGTTTGAAAATGACTGATGGTATTGGTCTACTTGTTGGAGCAAAGGTATATATTGAAGATGACGGAGATGCTGGGACAGTAGACACTATACCTATAACTGATCCATTAGACCTTTTCAACCCAAATAAAGAGCGTCACACTCTATACTATCTACAAACTAGCTACAGGGAGGAAATGGACCTTGATCCTACTGGTACAGTAGAGTGGGGTTTTTACCCTGCGTTTGGTTATTTTAATGAGACGGGTGAGTATCCTGCGCTATCCAATATACCAGGATCTTGGCCTTTAAACGGCTGGCCATCCACTGGATTTGAAACAAAATGGATCGGTGAGTGGAACGGACGCTTTGGTAGGGGGGTTACTTATGCTGATCAGGAGTCTTATTATGTTGTTAATGATGCACAAGACCAAGAAAACCTAGGCAGCGAAGATAATGTCAGGTACTATCCAAGGCCAGGTCGCTATATAGGAGACTTGAAACCAGATGTCACCGTACAACCAGGAGCCCCTTGGGGTGGTCTTGGTCTTAGGGTATCAGTCAGAGGGTTTCAGTGGAACAACCCTCAGGCAAGGGATGCAATATTTTGGGAGTATTCTGTTGCTAATATTTCAGACTATGATCTGAGGGATGTCGCCTTTGGTTATTGGCTTGATAATTCTATCGGTGGAGATGGTGATGATGATCTTGGATACTTTAATAAGCAGATAGATATGGCCTATTCTTGGGATATTAATGGGATCGGAGCAGGTGGACTCCCAACGGGCGTCATGGGTTTTGCTTATTTAGAAAGCCCCGGGTTGGCCTATGACTATCGTGATAACGATAATGATGGTCTGGTTGATGAAAAAAGAGATAATGAAGCCACGGCCATTATAGGTGCAACTGAAGGAATAACAGATCTGAACGCATTTTTAGAGTTTTATAAACTGAATGTTGAGGATCTCAAAGATCATTGGGATGCGGATGAAGATCAAGACTGGCAAGATGGTGAAGATCTAAATGGTGACGGGATATATCAGCTATCAGAAAACTATGGTGATGATATAGGTATCGACGGAGTCGGACCCGGAGAGTTAAACTATAACGGTCCAGACTTAGACGGCTCGGAGTGTAACCACAAGCCAGATTTTTTAGAGGGCGTGGGTTGTGAGCCTAACTTCAACACAACAGATGTATCAGAGTCTGATATGGTTGGTCTAACAGCATTTCGTATGTTTCCTATACCTAGTCACGCTCCCTCCAATGAAACAACCTGGTTTAAGAATGATCAGGCAATGTGGGGGGTTATAGGTGTGGACTCACTTGAGGAGTACGTTGACAATGTATCTAATTTGGTTGAGGTATTCGCATCAGGTCCATTTCCTCTTTATCAGGGGAGGGTTGAGAGAATTTCAATGTCAGAACTTCATTCATATGATCCGCTGGAGGGACTCAGCTCGGAAAATCACACTGCACCTGCTTTATATGAGTTAAAGAGGATTGTTCAGGTTATATATGAAAAAGACTATCGTTTTGCACAGCCACCAGAGATGCCAACAATTACCGCAACAGCTGGTGATAATAAGGTAATTCTAACTTGGGATGATATAGCGGATACAAAGACGCGAGATCCTTTTGTCGGTAATATCAATGATTTTGAGGGATATAAAATCTACAGATCTACGGACAAATACTTGTCCGATCCTGAAATTATTACTGATGGTTATGGAACGCCAATGTTTAAGAAACCGATATATCAGTGTGATCTTGATGACGGGATAAATGGATTCACTGATTTTGGTTTGGTTAATGGTATGGGATACAACCTGGGAACTGATACGGGTATATCTCATATTTTTGTAGATAATACGGTCCAAAATGGTAGAACCTATTACTACGCTGTTGTTGCCTATGACTTTGGTGCCCCTGATATTGGTCCCGGCATTGCACCCTCAGAAAATAACGCAGTCATAGAGCTTGATGAAGCTGAGGAGGTACGTTCAGTTGGGAAAAATGTTGCCGTTGTTGTTCCTCACCAGCGTGCCGCTGGTTATATACCTCCTTCACTGGATATATTGGAGTCGAATTTGTTTGGATCTGGATCGGTGAACCCTTTGATCCGTGCTCAGGGAAGTCTCAAGCAGGGGCATGAATACGCTCTTACTTTTTTAGCCGATACTATTGAAGAGATAAGTGGGTATGAATACGGTTTTCAGTATGTCACAAATGGTTTGAAAATCTATGATTTGACTGATAGTACTGTACTAGTTTATTCGGAGGACACGTCGAAATATATTGGCCAGAATCTAGTCTATCGCGACACATCAGATTTCTGGACTTTGAACCCTGAACAAAAAATATATACCGATGTTTTTGATGGTCTGCAGGTTGAAATTGACCCAGATGTAGAAGTTCCGGAGTATAGTATTAATAGTTCAAAATGGATCAATGGTTACGGAAATATGAGAATAACCCCAACGGTTGAGGAGGCACTTAAACTTGCTTGGAAATATCATATTGTTTTTACGGATAATGATTCTGCCTATGTCGGGATAGCCAGATCAGGCACAGTAAGAGATGAAAATGGGAACTCAATAGGTTTAAAAAAAATAAATCAGCCTGCCATAAATTTTTATGTTCAGAATACCTCATTTATTGATACATCAACCGGACAGTTTCCGATTATGGATGTTGTTGCTCATGATGTAAATGAGAATGGCATCTTTGAGATTGCTCTAGATAGAATCTTTGTCGGCGCCACAGTAGGTAGCAGGTGGAGAGCTACTGCGTTTATTATTGATTTTCAACTTGATTCTGCCTTGGATTATCCTGAAGCGGGTGATGTTTTTCAGGTGGACTGGAGGCGACCTTTTTTTAATACAGATACAATTAGGTTTACAGTTAAGAAAGAGACTGAGTTAGACATAGATAGTGTTAAGATAGATATGGATAGTATTAAAGTAGTTCCGAATCCATATGTTATGACCAATATGATGGAGTCAGCCGTTGCCAATCAGTTTTTAAATCAGCGTAGACGTATAATGTTTACTCATATACCTTCTGATTGCAGAATCAAAATTTTTACAGTAAGCGGTGTTTTGGTTGATGAGATTGTTGTAAATAATAAACCCGAAAATGGAATAATTCATTGGGATATGTTAACAAGAGAGAATTTAGAAATAGCCGCTGGAATGTATATATACCATATAGATTCAATTGAAACAGGTAAAGAAAAAGTTGGAAAATTTGCGGTAATTAAATGAAAAATAATTTTGTAACAATAATAACGGTTTTTACTTTTTCCTTTTTAAATATTCTGTGTGGTCAGACGATAAATCGTTACGGCACAACCGCTGCTAATTTTTTAGAGATTGGTGTTGGTAGCGAGGCAAATGCAATGGGTGAGGCCTATGTTGCTGTAGCGAATGATGTTTCTTCGATATACTGGAACCCGGCTGGACTATCTAGCCTAAAAAAATCTTCAGCTCTCTTTATGATTCAGCCTTGGTTTGTGGATATAGATATGTTGTTTGCAGGCGGTGCTATGGTAATTCCCAAAGTTGGAGTCATAGGATTAGGTATTACTCACCTAGATTATGGTGAAATGGAGGTAACAAACCTAGAGTACCAAGATGGCACCGGTGAAATGTTTCGGGCGTCTGATGTTGCTGCTTCGTTTACTTTTTCAAGAAAAATTGTCTCCTGGTTTTCATTCGGATCATCGCTAAAATATATTAACTCAAATATATGGCACAGTTCAGCAAGTGCTTTTGCTGTTGATCTTGGAGTATTAGTAAACACAAGTTTTTTTTCATTTACTGGTAATAATAAAGATGGAATTAATATAGGTATGAGTATCTCTAATTATGGTACCAGAATGAAATATGATGGGATCGATAGTTATCAGCCTATTGATATTTCAGAGTACGAAGAAGGAAACTATGGTGATGTAGCTGGGCAATTTAGGACCTCGGAATGGGAGTTGCCTCTTATATTTAGAATAGGTGTCTCTCTAAAGCCAATAGTGACAAATAAGATGGATCTTATTATTTCCGCTGATGCTCTTCATCCTAATAATAATGCTGAATCTATTAATATTGGAGCCTCTTTAGATAATAAGATTCCTGGATTTGGTGAAGTAAGTATTAGGGGAGGTTTAAAAAGTGGTATGAAAAATTTAAATACTGATGATAAAGATTTTGGGTTTGCGACTGGAGCCGGGCTGAAGCTCTATTTTCTAAACAATAAGGCACTGACCATTGACTATACTTACAAGACCATGGGAATTTTGGGCAATGTCCAGGCCTATACTGTAGGTATTGCATTTTAGTGATGAATAATGGGGTTTTTATATCGCTTAGTTATACTTTTTTTTTTCTTTATTAGTTGTACAAAGCATTCTCAAATACCAGAAGAAATTATTCTTGCGAAGATTGGTCCTAGTATAATTACGATACAGGATTTTATCAGAAGATCGGAATACACAATACGCCCAGATTATTGTAAGCAAGATAATTATATACACAAAAAAATAATTTTAAACTCACTAATTAGTGAAAAATTAACTGCTTTAGAGTTTGATAAAGGCATAAGCCAGGTCAATGATGAGTATCTAGAGCACTTTTTAAATGGTCGTAAAGAACAGGTTATGCGCCAGCTTTATTTTTCAGAAGAGTTTTACTCTAAAGTAAAATTATCAGAAAAAGAAATAAAAGATGCTCTCAGATTTTCTAGTAGAAAAATCACTGTCAAATTTTTAAATCTTCCAGACCTGAATTTAGTGGAAAAAATAAAGGAGCTAGACTCTGCGAATATAGCGCTGGATTCTATCCATAGTGTTCTTTGGGGTGGAAATGCACCTACTAAAGAATTTGATTGGTTTAATCGTGAAGTTGATGAAATACATGATGCCTTATTTAACGAAAATATTTTTAAAGGTATGTTGTTAGGACCGTTTGAAAGTGAGGAAGGTACATTTATTTTGATGAAAATTGTTAATTGGAAAGATCAGATAAAGATCACAGAATACGATAAAAATCTTTTATGGAAGGATGTTAAAGAAAAGCTTACCGATAAAAAAGCAAAAAAAGCTTACCTTGAATCAATAAAAGATTTAATGAGTGGGAAAAAGATGAATCTAAATTCTGATGTTTTTTATAGATACGCTGAAAAAGCCGCTGATTATTTTTTTAAAGTACACGAATCCAAGAAAAAAATGTTAAACCAGGTACTCTGGGATGATAATCAGATTGAGGATAATATGTTTACCTTTGATGTTAAAGATAATGATATCGACCCTGGCTCTATAATTCTAGACTACGGTGGTGAGTCTTGGACAGTTGGGGAATTAAATCAGCATTTAAAATCTCATCCTTTTGTGTTTAGAAAACGGAAAATGAATCGCAGCGAATTTCCGAAACAATTACGACTCGCTATTGCAGACCTTATCCGGGATATAGAGATTACAAAAGAGTGCTATAAAAGGGGGCTTGATAAAAATTGGAGCGTTAGTCTAAACTATAATATGTGGCAGGATGTATCCAAAAGCAAAAAATATGTATCTAGTTTAAGGCTAAAGAATAAACAAATTGATAGTCAGGATGAGTGGTTGGCGTTTATGAACCCTTTGATAGATTCTCTCCAGAACATATACTCTGATAAGATAAAAATTAATATGGAGGCGTTTGAAAAGGTTGAACTCACTAAGACGGATATGATGGTCACTCAAAGGGGAGTTCCTTATCCTATTTTAGTGCCTTCCTTTCCAATCTTAACAACAGATGATAGATTAGATTTTGGAAGTAAGATAAAGTGAAAAATATCTTAAATAAATAATTATAAAAAGATCTTCCGGAGGTTATAAAGCATAAAAATATGTTCTTAGAATTATTTAATATTAGAGTGTAACCGGAGTTTATTATTAATGAACAAAAAATATTTTTTCAAAAATATAATCATAGCTCTTACTCTAGTATCTGTTGTTTTTTGTAAACCATATAAAGGTGGAGAATTAAGGACAGATGACACATACCGCTATGGCAGGTTCGAAGTAAGAATGAAGTCTGCTTATGGTAATGGTGTGGTTAGTTCATTCTTCACTTATCGAGATTTTTGGGAAGAGGGGCACACAAGTAATAGCTACTGG
>MDTE01101764.1_pt1 | contig 26258 bp, 25 predicted proteins | sample 811231 | NCBI WGS metagenome assembly MDTE01 (sample SAMN05326651, study PRJNA326480) | marine metagenome | isolation source: seawater | place: Indian Ocean: Red Sea | collected 2010
AATATTCTCTAGGATCTTTGATCTTAATTAATGCTGTTTTAGGAGTATTTGTATAGTCATAAAGTCTGGTTAAAAAATATCTCATTGCTGCACCACGGCATAGAATATTTATTGATCTCTTTTCTTTTTTAGTAATTTTTTTTACACTTTCGTAACCTTTGATTAAATTCTTGATCTTTCTTTTATTAATTCTAAATTTTGTTTTATCTTTATCAAAACATAAAGCATTTATGCAAATAGCAATCTCATACATAAAATAATCATTAGCTGCAAAATAAAAGTCAATTATACCAGTAAGTTTATTACCTTTAAAAAAAATATTATCTATAAATAGATCTCCATGAATAATACCTTGAGGTAATTTTTTTGGCCATTTATCTTTTATATCTTTAAAATTATTTTTTAAAAATTTTTCTAAGTTACTAAATTTTTGAGACTTAAATTTAATACTATTTAATAGAGGATTAAGATTTTTAATACCCATTGAGTTTTTTCTGTATAGTTTTAGCTTTTTTGTAGATAAGTGTATTTGCGCAATTGTTTTACCAATATCAAAACAATTCTTAAGATTAAGTTTTTTTTTGTCTTTTCCATCAAGAAAAGTTACAACACAAGATATTTTATTTTTAACTCTGATTAGATAATTTCCTCGATTATTTTTAAGAGGTTTAGGGCAATTAATATTTAGATTACTTAATTGATCCATCAATTTCATAAAAAAAGGTATATCTTTTTTGGAGACTCTCTTTTCAAAAATTGTTAATATAAATTTTTTATTTTTTGACTTAAGTAAATAGTTTGTATTTTCAATTCCTTGCTTAATGCCTTTAAAATTAATAATTTTTTCTGTATTGAATTTTCTATTAATAAACGAAATATCTTTTTTATTAATTCTTGTATAAACTGCCATTTTAATTTAATTTTTTTGGAGCTTTAAAAACAACATTTTCTTTAATTATCTCTACCTCATCTATGCTGACTTTAAATTTATTTTTTAATTCATTAATAAAATTATCAACTAAAATTTCTGGTGCAGAAGCTCCGGAAGAAATGCCAATTATGTTCGATTTCTTGATTAAATCGAATGGAATTTCACTTTTTGAATGAATTAAAATTGAATTAGGACATCCAGATTTTTTGGCAACCTCTACCAATCTCACTGAATTTGAGGAATTTCTACTTCCTATTACAAAAAATAAATCGCACTTTTTTGCAATATTTTTAACCGCCATCTGTCTATTTGTAGTGGCATAGCAAATATCCTCTTTTAAAGGTTCTCTAATGTCAGGAAATCTATCTTTTAAGATTTTGATTATATCTCTTGTGTCGTCAACAGATAATGTTGTTTGAGTTACATATGAAATTTTTTTATTATTTTGAGGTTTATAATTTTTAGCTTCATCTTCGTTTTGAATAAGATCAATTGATCCCTTTGGTAATTGGCCCATAGTTCCTATGACTTCAGGATGATTTTGGTGTCCTATCAAAACCAAATGGTATCCAGCTTTATTCAAATTTTCAGCTTCTCTATGTACTTTTGATACTAAAGGGCATGTAGCATCAACATAAGTCATGTTATAATTCTTAGCATCCTCAGGGATTTTTTTTGGAACTCCATGAGCTGAAAAAATAACTGGTCTAGTCTTATCTTCTATCTCTTCAAGCTCTTCTACAAAAATTGCACCTTTATTTTTCAAATTATCAACTACATATTTATTGTGTACTATTTCATGACGAACATAAACTGGAGCACCGTACTTTTGAATTGATTTTTCAACAATTTCTATAGCTCTCTCAACACCTGCACAAAAACCTCTGGGAGCAGAAAGTAGTATTTTTAACTCTTTATTTTTCATTTTTTTCAATTAAATATTCAAGCAATATATGTGGAAAGGTCAACGACGCCAAACCTATAAATATTACCTTTAATATAGCATCATCTAAAACATAGAAATTTGTTAAAATATAAATACTTAATACAAATAATATTGCAGTAATTAGAGTCAAAGGGAGTGCTTTTTTAATAAATTTATTCAAACCTTCTTTAAACTCACTTTTGTCAATTTCATAGATTAATGACAGAGAATGTCTTACAGAATGTAAAAAACAAAAATAAATAGTAAATGCAACCAGCGGTGATAAAAAAATATTTAATGATAAAACTGTTAGCCAATCTGCTAGAAAAAAACCTGTATTATTTGACTTATAAATTATTAGGATATTTGCTATTAAACTTATTAATATCAAACCATATAAAAAATTTTCATTTGGTAGAATAATATTTACATTGAGAATTTGAAAGATTTCTAATGTTTCACTCGTATGAAATGTTAATGGTGCAATTATCACCAAAGATCCTTTTAAAAAATATAAAAGGTTTTCAAATCTAATTTTTATAAAATTTCCAACACTACAATCTTCTTTTCCAAAGTGATAAGATGCAACAACTAAAAAAGATAATAAAGTTAATAATGGAACTAACATCCATAAAATAATTATTAATAATGAAATTATTATATAAATTGGAAAAAACAAAAATTTATTTTGTATATTGTAAATTTTCATTAAATTAAATCCTTTAATGTGATCAAGTGCACCATGGGAAATACCAATTACAGATATAAAGAAAAAACATAATAAAGTTTGAAAAGGTATAATTATTTCTTTTCTATCTAAAAATTCAGATACTGAAAAAATTATTAGTATGCAGAAAAAAAATAAAAAAAGAGAATATTGCTTATTAATCTTATATAAATTCATTTAATCAAATAATGCTTTTATAAAAGTCCATTTTGGCATTTTAAAAATTATTTTTAAATCCTCAAAAAAATTACTTTTATTTGATAAAAATTTTATAACAGTCTTTGGTGATGTCTTAAACATCTTAAAGAATATATCTGACATTTTTTCAGGATGTTTACTTAAAACACGAAGAAAAATGTCATCTAAAAATTGATATTTCTTATTAATTTTAAATCTCTTAAAATTATTAATATTTTCAATGTTTTCTCTAATATATTTGCTGTGTTCTTGAATATTTAAAAAAGTATAACCAGTGCTTAATCTTGTCATGCCACCCGCAGTTCCAATATTAATCTTATTTTTTTCTTTTTCATATAATGGATAGAATAAGGGGATCGCCCCTTCTTCTCTGTAAGTTATATCGTATTCTTTTATTTTAAGGTGTTTATCAATGTAATTTCTTATCTGCCTGTCGTAATCCTTTTGTGATTCATCATTCATTTTTGATAGCCAAGTTGTTTCAATTAAAGCCTGATTTTTAGAATAAGGAAGTGTATAAAAAAAATGTACACTTTCTCTTTGTTCACAGTCAAAATCCATAAGATTAAAAATTTCTTCATCGAAAAAATTTTTTTTCGTTCTAATCTCTACACCGCAAAAATGTTGCCAAAGATTAAGATGATTTTTTTCAATACTTGGAACACTATTAAAAATGAATGAATTTTTTGTGTTGATTTCTGTGATATCTTTAAAAAAAGAAATATTTTTATTTCCTTTTAATTTATTAGTTATTTTTTCATAAAACAATCCACTATCAATACTTTGATATGGATAATTTTTACACTCAAGATGATTTGTTTTTCCCGGAACATTAATAGAGAAATGCTTCCAGCTTTTTTTAACACAATCCTCAAAATTATGAGGCTCAACTTTCCAAAAAGACCATGTTTTATCTCTTTTATATTCTGCTCTCGGTTCAATAATAGCTAATGTTTTATCCTTTAACTTCTCATGAATTTCTAATTCATAAGCAAGTGATAAACCGGCACAACCACCTCCAATAATCACATAATCAAATTCTTTCATCAATATTAATTTCCTCATTAATCAAAACATGATCATGTTGAATTTGATCATTTTTTTTATATATCAACGATAGTTTAATTAAATCGAAAGCTGCAAATATTGTCTCTAAAATTTTTTCAAAACTAGAGACATATATTTTTCCTGAATTTTGGTAATTTTTTAAGTTTTTTTTCTTTAAAATATTATATCCGATTTTTCTGTAAATTCTTCTTGCAACTAAAATAGAAAAACGAAAACTAATTGGTATATCCTTGATTGAATAAAAAGAATTTTCATAAAAAATATCAGCAAGGTATATAGTTGATGAAATTTCTCTAAAATCTTCATCAATATAAAAACGATTGTTTTTTGAGTCTTCGATTACGTCTCTTGATATGTTTGTAAGCTGCATTGCAATCCCAAGGTCAATCGCTGACTTAAGTGAGCTTTTTCTGTTAACCTTTAAGATTTTTGCCATCATTAATCCAACAGTTCCAGCTACTCTATATGAATAAATTAACAAATCTTTTTTTGAATTTAATTTAACTTTATCTTTAATATCAGATTTAATCCCAATTAATAAATCTTGAACGACATTTAAAGGTATATTGAACTCTTCAATAAGATCCCACATATTCTTAATTACAGGAATATTTATTTTTTTTTGGTTAAAATCATCCTCAAATTGATTAAATTTTTTTTTTTTATTTTCCAATAACTCATTATCATCTGCAATATTATCTGCTATTCTGCAAAAATCATATAATGCTGAGCATTTCCTTAACGTTTCTTTTGGTAAAAAAAAACCAGCCCAACTGAATGATTTTGCATAAATAGACAAGTAACTTTTATTAGACATTATAAAATCTTATCTAATACCTTTGCAGATGAAAGTACTCCCGGCACTCCTGCTCCCGGGTGAGTACCTGCCCCTACGAAATAAAGTCCATCATATATTTCAGACTTATTATGAAATCTAAAATAAGCTGATTGAGAGAATTTTGGCTGTATCGAGAAACCTGATCCATATTTTGTGTTTAAATCTTTTTCAAAGTAATCTGGTGTTAAGTAAAAATCTTCAACAATGTTTTTTCTAAGATTTGGCATTAAATCTTTTTCCATTTTATCTATTACTAAATTTTTCATTTTTTCACCCTCAACCGACCAATTAATTTTTGATTGATTATTTGGTACCGGAACTAAAACATAAAAACAATCATTCCCCTCAGGTGCCATAGATTTATCTGTTGCAGATGGTCTATGAAGATAATAGCTGATATCTTCGTTTAATTTTTTATTGTTAAATATGTCATTGAGATGTTCTTTATATTTGTTTCCAAATTTTATTGTATGATGTTCTACGTTTTCATATTTTAGTTTAGTGCCAAAATAGTAAACAAATAATCCCATTGAATATTCCATTCGTTTTTTTTTCCATTTAAAAAGAAATGAGTTATTATTATTTCCGTTTAACATTTTCTCATAAACTGCTGGTGGGTCTGCATTACAGATAACATTATCTGACTCAATTATAGTATGATCATCCAATTCAACACCAGTAATTTTCCTTTTATTAGAAATAATTTTTTTAACTTCATGTCCTTTAATTACTTTAATTCCAACTTCTTCCATTAGTTTCTCAAAACCTTTTATGATATTTCCAGTTCCCCCCATAGAATAATGAATCCCCCATTTTTTTTCTAAGTATAAAATTAATCCATATATTGATGTTGTTGTAAAAGGATTACCACCAACTAGTAAGGGATGCATACTTAGCATTCTTCTTAATTTTTCATTTTTTATATAAGATGAAACTAATGAGTAAACCGATTTATAACTTTTTAATTTCAAAAGAGCTGGCAATTGTTGCATCATTACAAATGGCCTATCAAATGGAATATCCGCAAGCTCTGTGAATCCTTTGTCAAAAATTTTTTTTGTAAAATTTACTAATCTTTCGTAACCTAAAACATCTTCTTGATTAATTTTCTCAATTTGTTTTTTCATATCTGTTTCGTCTCCAGAGTAATTAAATCGAGTTTTATCTTCGAAAATAAATTGATACCAAATCTTTAAGGGAGAGAGCTCTATATAATTCTTTGGGTCTTTTTTAAATAATTCAAATAATTCATTAATTAAATATGGTGCAGTAATTACTGTTGGACCACCATCATATATAAAACCTTTTTTCTTAAATACTCTGGCTCTCCCTCCTAGATCTGGGTGTTTTTCTATTAAAGTTACATTATTACCCTTCGCTTTAAGGCGGATAGCAGCAGCTATACCGCCAAAACCTGAACCAATTACAACACTATTCATTATGACAATTTATAATTTTTTTTTTAAAAATGTAAGAAGATTATAAGTTAATTTTTTTTAACTCAGCTTTAGTTTCATCTAAATTTTTCTCAAATAAATTATCTAATTTAGATTTATCTACAGAAGTAGTAATAATCTTTTTTACTGAATCAACTGCAATTTTTACAGAGGCATTCTTAATTTCCTTAATAGCTGTATCTTTCATTTGAGTAATTTTTGTTTGAGCTGCGTTCTTCTTGATTTCTGAAGATTTATGAAATTTATCGTTTAATTCTATTATCAGCCTATCACTATCTTTTTTAGCCTGCTCCAAAATTTCTTTACTTACCGCCTGAGCAGTATCAAGTTTTTTTTGAGCATTATCTAGCAACAACCTAGACTCAGTTCTTAATTTTTCACTTTCATCTATTTCATTTTTTATATCAAGGATAAGTTTATTTAATATTTGATTAATTTTTTGAGGTACTTTTAAATAAATTAATCCACCACAAAATAAAAAAAATGAGACTGCTACCCAAAATGTTGAATCAATTGCCATAATATTTGTCTCCGTCTTTTTTTGATAGATCGTTTACAATCGCAGAAATACTACTATTATTTACTTCAGCACCAATTAATTTTTTTACGAGATCTGAAGACGTTTCTATTGCAATTTTATTTATTCTTTCAGAGGCACCCTTTCTTAAAATTTTAATTTCTCTTTCTGCAATATCAATTTCTTCATCCAACTGTTTGTCTAAAATTTCTTTTTTTGAATTGATATCTTTGAGTACTTTTTCCCTAGCGCTTCTAAAAATATTTTTTGCATCTAACTTACTTTTAAGAATTATTTTGTCGTACTCTTTAAGTTTAGACTCACTACTTTCTCTTTGTTTTTCTGCAGCCTCAATGTTTTCTTGTATTTGAGATTTTCTCATCTCTAAATTTGCACTTATTTTTGGCAATATAAGCTTTGATAAAACTACATATAAAGTACCAAAAGTAATTGTTAGCCAGAATATTTGTGAAATCCAAAATTCAGGATCTAATTGAGGCATACCTCCACTTTCAGCAGCAAAAATTTTTCCACTTAAGAAGAAATTTAAAAATAAAAGCTGAAAAAATATTTTTTTAATCATTAATTTAAAACGCAAAAAGAATAATTAACGCTACTACTAAACCAAATAATCCCGTTGCTTCTGCTAAGGCAAATCCCAATAGCAAATTAGGGAACTGTTTTTGAGCCGCTGAAGGATTTCTCATCGCTCCTGATAAGTAATTTCCAAAAATTATTCCAATACCAACACCGGCACCAGCTAAAGCAATTGCTGCTAAACCTGCCCCGATCATTTTTGCTGCTTCTAATTCCATTATGTCCTCCTATGTTAATTAATGGTGTAAATTTAAAGCATCATTTAAATAGATGCATGTTAAGATTGCAAAAACATATGCTTGAAGAAAAGCAACTAATATTTCCAAACCTGTTAAAGCAACCGAGAAACTCAGTGGAAGCCATCCACCGACTATTCCGAGACTTATTACAAAGCCCCCGAAAACTTTCATCATTGTATGACCTGCCATCATATTAGCGAATAACCTAACCGATAGACTTATAGGTCTACTTAGATATGAGATAATTTCAATAATAACTATTAATGGTAATAAAACTATAGGAACCCCACTTGGAACAAAAAGTTTTAGGTAACCTAATCCATGTTTTATAAATCCAATTATTGTAACACCGATAAATATAAATGCTGCAAGAACAAAGGTTACAATAATATGACTTGTAACAGTAAAAGTGTAGGGGATCATCCCGAACATATTACAGAATAGTACAAACATGAATAATGAAAAAATAAATGAAAAATATGGTTTTGCTTTTGATCCCGCGGTGTCACTGATCATTTTTGATACGAAAGTGTAACTTAATTCAGTCAATAGTTGTAACTTGCTTGGTAAGAGAGAATTTTTTTTTGACCCAAAATTAAAAATAATTAAAATTGCTATTGAACTTACTATCATAAATAAGCTGGCGTTTGTAAATGAGATATCAAACGTACCTATCTTAATTTCTGGACCAATTCTATAAACCTCGAATTGAGTCATTGGATTTGCAGCCATAAAAATTATCTATCTTGCATATTTTTTGCAGATTTAATTACATTTAAAATTCCAGTAATTACTCCTACAAAAAAAAATATTAAAATTAACCATGGTTTAGTACCAAAGGTCTTATCTAAAATAAACCCAATAATTGTCCCTACTGCTACTGCAGCAACAAGTTCTGTGCTAAGCTTAAAAGCATTGCCAATTGGGGATGGATTATATTTCTTATTATTTAAATCCCTTTTCAAGGCCTTTTTTTTTGCAATTTCTAAGCGAGTTTTAAAGGAATCTTTTGTCATCTGAACCAAATTTCAATTAAGCAACCATGCTCTCAGCTTTTTGTAAATCTACCGCAACTAATTGGCTTATACCTTTTTCTGGCATAGTGACACCATAAAGCCTGTTCATTTTAGACATTGTTAGAGCGTGATGAGTAACAATAATGAATTTTGTATTTGTTGTTTTGATTAACTCCTCGAGTAAATTACAAAATCTTGTGACATTAGCATCATCCAATGGAGCGTCTACTTCGTCCAAAACACATATTGGAGATGGATTAGTTAAGAAAACTGCAAATACAAGAGATAAAGCAGTAAGTGCTTGCTCGCCTCCTGATAGGAGAGTTATTGATTGAAGTCTTTTGCCGGGCGGACTTACTAACATTTCTAAGCCTGCCTCCAAAGGATCGTCCGAATCCACTAATTCTAATTTCGCACTTCCTCCGTTAAATAACTGAGTATAAACTTCATTAAATTTTCTATTTACTTTGTCGAAAGCTTCAGTAAGTCTTTCTCTGCCTTTTTGATTAAGTTCATTAATACTTTCTTTCAATTTTGTTATTGCAGTCACTAAATCTGTTCTATCTTGCTCCATTTTTTTTATTTCAATTTCATATTTATTCGTTTCCTCATCTGCCTTTAGATTTACTGAACCCAATCTTTCTCTCTCTTGTTTTTTTTTATCTAATAAATCTTCTTGATTAACTGCATCCGGGAGTTCTTCTTTTCCAAAAAGATTTGAGTTTTCTAAAATATTTTCGTCTGTCAAATTGAGCTCTGAGTTAATTCTATCAACTAAATCATTTTTCCTTTTTTTAAGACCTTCAACTGTTGCACCTGAACTAGCTTTTCTTTCTCTTATTTGAATAGATTGTTCTTGTATTTCATTTAATTGAGATCTTAATGTTTCAATTTTTTCATCTGTGACATTGATGATACTCTCATTTTCAGTTTTTTCTTTCTCCGAGATCCTAAGACCTTCCGAAATTTGACCTTTTTTTTCTGCTTGAAATTTTGGTTGGTTATCTAATTTTTCTAATCTTAAACTTAATTTGTTTTTTCTCTCAGTTAGTTCAGTAACCATCTTTTCAGAATTTGAGAGTAAATTTTTCCAGCTTTCTATTTCATTATCTATAATATTTATTCTTTCACTTCTTTTTATAGATTCTTTTTTAATATTTTCATTTTTGCTAAATGAAATTGCGTATTCATCAATAGTTTTTTTAAACTTTTCAAGAAAATCCATTGCTTCACTATTTTTTTGTGAACTTAAAAGATCTTTTATTAATTTTATTTCTGAGTCTAATTTACTTTTTGCTCCATTTAAATCTTCATTAGATTTTTTTTCAGTTTCATAATATTTAGAGTCAATCTCAATAAGTTCACTCTTTTCCCCTTTAAGTCTTTTCTCGTTAGAATTTGCATCTATTATTATTCCCTTTTCTCTATTTATATCATCTTCTAAAGTTTGAAGAGATCTTTTAATATCCTCTATTTCATCTTGTATCCTTGTATTTTCGGTATCTAAACTTTGAAGTTCTAAGTTAAGCCTTTGTATTTTTGAGAGATTTTCAATATTTTTTTCTCTCAAAGGATTCACTTTATCTGTTTCGGACTTAATTAAATTTTCAAGCTCTGATATTTTTTTATTAAAACCATCTACTTCCGCTTCAGCCTCAGTGTTAATTTCGTTTTCAATATTTATTTCTTTGTCAATTTCCAACAATTTTAGATAATATAATCCAGCCTCGATTTTTTTAATTTCATCAGATATATTTTTATATTTTGTTGCTTCTTCTGCTTGTTTTTGAAGATTAGCTAATTGTTTTTCTTGCTGTCTTCTTAACTCATCTGCTCGTTTTAAATTATTTTCTGCAGCGCTTAGTCTCAATTCAGCTTCATGTCTTCTAACATGTAAACCTGAAATACCAGCTGCTTCCTCCAAAATTGCTCTCCTGTCTGTTGGTTTAGCGGTGACAAGAGCTCCTATACGGCCCTGACTTATCATAGAAGGTGAGTGTGCACCTGTTGATAAATCGGCAAAAAACATTTGAGCGTCTTTAGCTCTAACTTCTTTGTTATTAATATAAAATTTTGATCCTTTATCTTTTTCTATTTTTCTTTTTACATTTACTTCATCAAGTTCTCTAAATTGAATAGGTCCTTCATTATTATCATTCATAACAGTAACAGATACTTCGGCTATATTTTTTGAGGCTTTGTTAGATGTTCCAGAAAATATAACATCCTCCATCCCAGAGCCACGCATACTTTTAGCTGAGGTTTCTCCCATCACCCATCTTAAAGACTCAACGATGTTCGATTTTCCACAACCATTTGGTCCAACGATACCCGTTAAACCGCCCTCAATTAGGAAGTCGGTCTTATCAGCAAAGGACTTAAATCCATTAAGTTGGATCTTTTTAAACTCCATAAACTTACTTATATCAGTTTTTCTAAAGTTTTTTTCAAATTTTTATAATTAAGGGTTTTTTCAAACTTTTTGTTATTTATAATTATCGTAGGAGTAGCATTTACTTTAAAAATTTTAGATCCTTCGATTCGATCATTTAAAACAAAATCCTCTATTTTTTTATCATTAATGCACTTTTCAAAATCAATTTTATAACCTTGACTTACTAAAAAATTTTTTAAAAAGTCATTCGCAGCTTCCACTGTATTTCCTTTTATCCATTCATTTTGATTACTATATAAACTTTCTAAGATCTCCAAACCTTTACCTTTTTCGCATTGAGAAATTTTAGCAGCATTAAAGGCAATTGCATCTAAAGGAAAATGTCTAAATTCTATTTTAGCAATACCTTTATCTATATAATCCTCCTTAAGTTTAGGATAAATATCTCTATGGAAGGTGGCACAATGACTACAAGTTAAAGATTCGTATACAATTATTGTTACTTTTGCATCAATGTTACCTGAAAATATTCTTTTTTCTTCTGTGTAAACATTACTGGTTATTCCAAAAAATAAAGTAAGTATTAATAATAGTTTTTTCATTTTTCTCTAAAAACTTTTGTCAATTCAAACAAGGATTTTTTTATTTTTTCATTATTAACATCATCTATTTTTTTTTGATATTTGTTATTTGTCACATTAACATCTACTTTACTTTTATATGAGATGGTCTCTTTTTCGTCGTTAAAACATGTGAACTTTATTCTCTCAACTATTATGTTTTCAAAAAGGGAATTTATTTTATTTATTATTTCTTTTTTTGAATATTCTAAATCAATTTCATGCCCTCTTTTTACCATTATAATCAGTGTGCTTACGTTAAACTTATTAGAATTTTTGTATGACTTTGGATAACAGACTTTGAACAATTTTTCACCAGCAATATATTTCCAATTATTTAAAATTTCAGAATAGATTTGACCTCTCTTATTAATTACCTTTTTGATGTTTGTTGGCAAAGTGTCTTTAAGAGATCTTAATCCTTGAATGCTACCATTTCTCTGCTTAAAATATTTTTTAAATTGCATATGAAAGAACTTATAGTAACAAAAAAAATTCTTGATTGGTATGATTTAAATCAACGAGAATTGCCTTGGCGAAATAATGTTGCACCTCAAAAAAAACAATATTATACGTTAATAAGTGAATTTATGTTGCAACAAACACAGGTTGTAACAGTAATACCTTACTTTAAAAAATTTATAAAAAATGTTCCAAATTTAAAATCTCTTGCAAAAATTGAAAATAAAAAATTGATAAAACTTTGGGAGGGCTTAGGCTATTATTCTAGAGCAAGAAATTTAAAAAAAACTGCTCAATCTATAATTAAAAATTTTAGAGGCAAAATACCTGACAATTTTCAAGATTTAACATCACTTCCAGGTATAGGGAATTACACCGCAAGTGCTATATTAGCGATCGCATTTAACAAGCAGTATATTCCTTTAGATGGTAATATTGAAAGAGTTTTGAAAAGATATCTTTACTTAAGAAAAAATAATGAAATTCATAAAGATAATCTCAATCAAAAAAAATCTATATTTGGATTATCATCAAGATCCAATGATTACGCTCAGGCTTTAATGGAACTGGGTGCTTTAGTTTGTAAACCAATTAATCCTTTATGTCATCAGTGTCCGATATCAAGTAAGTGTAAGTCATTTAAAAAAAAAGATTTCAAATTAAAAAAGATAACAAAAAAAAATATCGATAAGTATTTCCTATTAAAAGTTTATAAAAAAAATCAAAGGTATTTATTAATAAAAAATACTAAGTTCAAATTTTTGAAGAATTTGACAATATTTCCCATGAAAGAAATATCAAAACCAAAAAATTTGAGCAAAAACTTGAAGTTTAAAATGTCTAATATGAACATGAATATAAAAATTGAATATTTAAAAAACAGTAAGAAAATCCAATCGCCTTATTGGATAGATGAAAAAAAATTAGATAAATACTTACTACCGTCATTTACAAAAAAAATTGTGAGATATTTGGAAAAAAATTAATGAAGAAAATTGACATTATTGGAGCTGGAATTGCTGGGCTATATGTTGCTAATTTATTGAAAAAAAATCCTAGTTATCAAATTACAATTTATGAAAAAAACACCTCAATTATTTTAGATGAAGGTTATGGCATTCAACTATCTGTAAACAGTATTAAACTTTTGAATAAAATTGAATTTAATAAATTCAAAAATGATAAAAAATATAACCCAGAAAAAATTAATTTTTACTCGATAAAAAATTCAAAAAAGATATGTGACTTAAATATATCAGACTTTAATTTAGAAGATTGTAAGTATACAACATTGAAAAGATCTGATTTAATCGATTTTTTGAAAAGGGATTTAAAAGATTTAATTAAGACAAATCATAGTATCTCTAAAATAGATCAAGACAATAATAAAATAAAAGTCACTTTTGAAAACAATCAAATTTCAGAATGTGATCATTTGATAATTTCTGATGGAGTTTTTTCAAAAGGTAAAAATCTCATTTTGAATAATAATGCTCAACCAAAATATAATAATACTTTGGCTATTAGAGGAATGATATCCAACCCTTCTGAAATCGATTGTGAAAATATCTCTTTATACCTTGGTCCAGATTTTCATCATGTAATTTATCCTGTAAATTCAGACCGGGATTTAAATTTTATAGCCATTATGAAGTACAAACTCTCGAAAGAGGAACAAAAAAATTATATATTATTCAATGATGAGAATTTTATTAAAAAGATTTTAAACAATATTCCCTCTGAAATAAAAAAATTTTTGTATAAAATTGAAAAATTAAAAATATTTCCAGTATTTGTAAGCAATAATTTTTTTAAAATTAAAAATAAAAATATTCATTTCATAGGTGACGCTTTCTTTGCATTTCCACCATCATTTGCACAAGGAGCGTCGCAGTCTATAGAAAGTGCTTATGAATTATATAAAAGCATAGAAAATAATGTTGGAGATCAATTCATAAAAAATAGGATAAAAAAAATTAAAATGGTAAATAACAGGTCAAAATTTAATCAGTTTGCATTTCATCTATCAAACCCTTTATCTACCTTTTTTAGAAATATCTTTCTAAAAAAATTAGTTAAAAATAAGAAATTTTTAGAGAATTATCTTGGTAAAATCTATAAATAATTCTTATTAACTAGAAATTTTTGCCTTAAATTGTCTATTGGTAAAAAATTACTTCCTAACTTGTAATACCAATAGGTCCATCCATTACAGCTTTCAGCACCTAAGATTGTAGCTGCAACTTTATGAATTGATCCTTCAGCTTGTGCATGCTTAATGCTGCCATCAGCCATAATTTTTGCACTAATTTTCCTTTTATTATCAAAAATAGTTGTACCTGACTTGATTATTCCTAACTCGACTAATGAACCAAAAGGAATTCTAGGTTTTGATCTATTATTTTGTAGAGTATCTAGGTAATTATCCTCAATTGGTACTGTTTTTTTTAACCTTTGTTCAGCTGCTTTAAAATAGGTTTTTTCTTTTTCAATACCGTAATAATTTCTACCGAGTTTTTTAGCTACAGTGGCTGTTGTCCCAGATCCTAAAAAAGGATCTAAAATTAAATCATTTTTTTTTGAAGTTGCTAATAAGATTCTATGAAGAAGAGCCTCTGGCTTTTGAGTGGAATGTATTTTTTTTCCATTTTTTTTCAATCTTTCTGACCCATTACAAATTGGTAATTCCCAATTAGATCTCATTTGCAAATCATCGTTTAAACATTTTAGAGATTGATAATTAAATGTGTATTTTGATTTTTCTGATTTTGAGGCCCAAATTAAAGTTTCATGAGCGTTTGTAAACCTCGTTCCTCTAAAATTAGGCATAGGATTTTTTTTATTCCAGATTATGTCATTTAGAATCCAGAAACCCAAATTTTGAATTGCATTCCCAACTCTAAAAATATTGTGATAACTACCAATTACCCAAATTGCCCCGTTTTTTTTTAATATTCTTTTACATTCATTTAACCATGAATAAGTGAAATCGTCGTATTTTTTAAAATTTTCAAATTGATCCCACTTATCAAGAACCGCACTAACTTTTGATCTGTCAGGTCTTGTTAATTCGTTTTTTAATTGTAAGTTATATGGTGGGTCAGCAAAAATTAGATCAAAGGTTTCATTGGGAATTTTTTTAAGCTCTTTTAAACTATCACCATTAACTAATTTGTTTTTAAAGTCTAAATTCATTTTGTAAAAATAAATTAGACTCTAAAAAGATTCCTCAGTCAACCTAGGATTGAATTTAATAAATTTAAGTTGTGTAGACCATTTTAATAATAACAATATGTTGTGTTTCTACGTGAAACTTAAGTTTTTTTATTTATTGGAGAAAAAGTTTTGCGATGATGGGAGGTAATTCCATAATGTTTTATAGCTTTTAAATGATGTTTTGTTCCATAACCATTATTTTTTTCCCAATTGTAAATCTTAAATTTTTGTCCAAGTTTAGCAACCATTTTATCTCTCGTGACTTTAGCAATAATAGACGCGGCAGAAATACATGAAATTTTTTGGTCACCTTTTATAATAGACCTAAGTTTATAGTTACTCATTTCTGGTAGTTTATTTCCATCTATTAAAACAAGTTGTGGTTTTTTTTTTAATTTTTTTATAGCTCTTTTCATAGCAAGTAAAGATGCGTTAAGAATATTCATTTTTTCAATTTCTTTAACTGATGCTTTACCAATAGCCCAAATTGAGTTTTTTTTTATATACCTTGCCAAAAATTCTCTTTGACTTTGATTCAACAATTTTGAATCTCTCATTATTTTTTTTTCAGTTTTTTTATTAAGAATCACCGCAGCTGCATAAACTGGACCTATTAAACTTCCTCTCCCAACTTCATCTACACCGGCAATTATTTTCATCAAATATTAATATCTAGATCTTGTAATTTTTTTTTAATTTTTTTTAAATCTTCCCAAGAATATTTTTTATATTCTGGAAATTTTATTAAAAAAGATGGACTATAAGTGATAATAATTGGTATTGTTTTATTTTCTAAAATAATTTCTTTCCACTTTCCTCTTTCATTTGAAATTTTTTCATTTGAACCAGTCACTGCCTCCATAGCAGTGCTTCCCATTAAAATAATTATTTGAGGATTAATAATTGATATATGCTGTTTTAAAAAAATCGAATAACGCCTTATTTCTTGTGCAGTGGGCTTTCTATCATCAGGTGTTCTAAAATTTATAGAATAAGTCAAATATACTTCGTCAATACTGATATTGATGGCTAACAACATTTTTTTAAGTAAAGACCCAATCTCACCTTGAAAAGCTTTACCTGTATTATCCTCAATTTTTCCTGGGGTTTCACCAATTAACATTAAGGGGCTATTAATTTTACCTTCACCCATAACAAGTTTGTTCGAATTTATTCTCAAATTACAATTTTCAATTGTATTAATCTTATCCTTAAGGTCAGACAATTGATCTGACTTATTAAGTTTGGCTTTATAATTTTCATCATCGAAAATTTTAAACCTATTAATTGGCTTGTTGCTAAAAATATAGTCTGGCTCTATAAAATCTTTAAACTTGTGAACATATTTACCATTTTGATTTAAAGTCTTTTTAGTCATAAAATATAAATATGTCTGTTAAAAAAATAATATTTTTTGTAATTTTTTTACTTTACCAAACTACTTCATATTCTCAAAGTAATAGTTTTAATAATTTGAATGCCAAAAATTTTTCAAAGTATTTTTCTGGAATTATTGCTTCTGAGAATAATGACAATTCAAGATCTCTCCAATTTTTTGAGGAGACTAAAATTTTACTAAACAAGCACGATTCTTATCTAAAAAATTATTTATACTCTTTAATTTTAGAAAAAAAAATTTCAAAAGCTATAAAAATTCTTAAAACAAATAATAAAGAAAATGATTCAAACTTTTTCGAGGCAAAGTTATTATTGGTAATTGATAGTATAAAGAAAGGTGATTTTGATAAATCTAGTCTTTATATAAATAATAGTTTTAAATCTATTCAATTAAATAGAATGGAAGAAGTAATACTAGATAGCTTGAAACAATATATTCATGCATTTAAAGAAAAAAAAATTCTTGAAAATAAAAAAAATTTTGGAAACTTGTCATTAATATCTAACACTTTCATAAGTTGTTATCTTGAAGACAAAAAAACGGATACTCATTATAGTAATTTAATAAATAATAATGAAGGCGATTACTCAAGATATTTATACTTTTATATTAGCTTTCTTATTGAAAATAATAGATTGGAAGATGCAAAAAAAATTACCAAAGAGATTGATTACATAAATAGTACGTTATTAATTTCCCAAGGAAAAAATTGGTTAGAGAATTATAATTTTAAAAAATTCGTTGATATTTTTTCTTGTAAAAATCATAACGATATCTTAAGTGAATTTTTATTTTTAATTTCAAATCTTTATGCTTCTCAAGATGAATTAAAAAAATCAAATTTTTATCTATCAATTTCGAATTTTTTGAATCCTAAATTTATTTTTAATTTGTCTTTAGTAGTGGAAAATCAAATAATAAATAATGAATACATAAATGCAAAAAAAACACTTAAAAATTTTTCTAAAGAAGATATTTTTTATCATTGGTATAGAAAAAAAATAGAAGCACAAATCATTGCAGAAGAAAAAAATAAAAAACAATCCCTAAATTATATTAAAAGAGCTTTTAATGAAATTGATAAACCTAATGATAAAATAATATTTGATATTGCTAATTTTTATAAAAATTTAAAAGAATACGATCAAGCTATAAAATATTATTCGAAGATTTTAAATAATCTTATCGATAAACCTGAGATAAAATCCGATCTCTTGTATAGAAGGGGTGGAAGCTACGAAAGAATGGGCGATTATGAAAAGGCAGATAAAGATTTAATTGAGTCTCTAAAAATTAAACCCAAAGACGCTTATGTGTTAAATTATTTAGCTTACTCTTGGTTGGAAAGAAATCATAATATAAAGGAGGCGATCGAAATGTTAAAAACTGCTTATGAGTTAGAGAGTGATGATCCATATATAATTGATTCGATAGGGTGGGCTTATTATTTAGTTGATGATTTACTTAAGGCAGAGAAATTTATGAAAAGAGCAGTTGAATTAATGCCGTATGATCCAATTGTAAACGACCATTATGGAGATATTTTATGGAAACTAAATCGAAAAATTCAGGCGAGATATTTTTGGAATAATGTGCTTGAAATGGAAGATGCAGAGGATGATATGTTAAAAAAGATTAACGCAAAAATCATTCATGGTTTAAATAAATCCTGAAATGACTTTTAAAAAGATTAAATCTCATGCAAAAATAAATTTAGCACTAAACATTGTTGGAAAAAGTTTTTCTTTACATAAAATTGAAAGTATTGTGGCATTTATTTCATTACATGATGATATTTTTATTAAAAAGATTAGATCGCAACGACATGATATTTCATTTGAGGGTAAATTTTCAAAAGGGATAAATAAAAAAAATACCGTTTATCAATTACTCGAAATTTTGGATGAAAAAAAGCTCTTACAAAATCAAAAGTTTAAGATAAAAGTTAATAAGAGAATACCCTCAAAATCTGGGCTGGGTGGAGGATCCATGAATGCAGCAAATATTTTAAAGTATTTTTTAGATACTAGAATTATTAAGACTAATAAAAAAGAGATAATCAGAATATGTAAATTAGTCGGTTCAGATGTGATCTTGGGCTTAAAGTCCTCAAATTCAATTTTAACTGCTCAAGAAAAAATAAGATATTTTACTAGATGTAACAAATTTTATACTTTAATAGTTAAACCAAATTTTGGTTGTTCGACTAGTCAAATTTATGCCATGGTTAAAAAGTTTAAAAAACCTCAATTTAATAGACCAAAAAAAAAGATGTTCGAAGTAAATTTTTTAAAAAAATCAAGTAATTGCTTAGAAGAAATAGCTTTTTTAAAATATCCAAAATTGAAATCATTAAAGATTTTCTTAAAAAATTTAGCAAACCCAGTTTTTGTTAGAATGACTGGCTCTGGGTCAACATTAGTCGCATATTATAAATCGAAAAAAAGATGTGAAAGTGCGAAAAAAAAGTTTAATAGCAAATATAAAAATTACTGGTGTATATCTTCAAAAACTATATAAATTTTCTTTTTTTGTGTTATACGAACTTTATAATATTGGGGCGTAGCCAAGCGGTAAGGCACGGGTTTTTGGTACCTGCATCCTAGGTTCGAATCCTAGCGCCCCAGCCAACTATGAAAAGCTTTTTAGACAAAATTTTTTTAAGATCAAATAATTTAGACAAAGTTAGCAAAAAAATTAAAAATCTAAATAAAGTCACCCCTATAAAAAAAATTTTTGAGGCAATAACCTCTTATTCATTAGACGGAGAAATTAGATATGTGGGCGGATGCGTTAGAAAAATCCTTTCTGGAGAAGAGGTTGATGATATAGACATGGCAACAAATTTGAATCCTGATCAGGTATGTAGTGCATTAAAAAAAAAAGATATAGAGTATTTTGAAACTGGTATTGAGCACGGAACAGTTACAGCATTAATCAACGGGCATAAGTTTGAAATAACGAGCCTTAGAGAGGATATCTCAACAGATGGAAGACACGCCAAAGTTAGATTTTCAAAAGACTGGAAAAAAGATGCTTCAAGAAGAGATTTTACAATAAACTCAATTTACTCGGATTATGAGGGAAATCTATTCGATCCTTTTAATGGAAAAAAAGATTTAGAGGCCGGTATTGTAAATTTTATTGGGGATGCTGACAAAAGAATTAAAGAAGATTATCTTAGAATATTAAGATATTTAAGATTTTTTTCAAATTACTCAAACCAGCCTCATAGTGTTGAGATTATAAAAAATTTAAAAATAAATATTAAAGGAACAAGTAAATTATCTAAAGAAAGACTACTAGATGAATTAATAAAGATAAGTAAATTGGAAACACTCGAAAAATTAACAAAAAATAAATTTAGTCTAGAAATAATTTTACTGGTTTTTCCTGAATTAAAAAATATTCATCTTTTTTCAAATTTAACCTCTTACAAAAAAAAAATTTTGATTAAAAGTGATTTTATCTTTTTGTTGTCTTTGATGATAATTGACAACACCGATAACTCAGATTATTTTTTGTATAGATTTAATATTTCAAAAAAAGATCAAAAAAGAATAAAAGTTATTTCTAATTTTTTTAAAGAAAACAAAGCATCGAAAGTATTTACAGAAAGAAATATGAATAAATTTTTTTATTTCAAAGGAAAAGAAGCTTTGATTGATATATTAAATTTCAAGATAATTAAATCAAAGAAATTTGATGAAAAATTAATAAATCTTAGAGATTTTTATATTAGTAAAGAAAAACCGATAATGCCTATTAGCGCAGATACGTTAATGGTAAAATATAAAATTCCAGAAGGGAGGCATTTGGGATTAAAGTTAAAAATATTAGAGGATAAATGGGTAGATAATAATTTTAAAATTTCAGATCAAGAAGTGGATCATATTCTCAAAGGTTAGATGTATTTTACATCCTTAATCTCGAAATTTTTTATTCCAGCGGGTGTATTTATTTCAACTAAATCATTTTTATTTTTTCCAATTAAACCTTTTCCTATAGGTGATTGAAAATAAATCAGTTTTTGCTTTAGATCTGCTTCATCTTTTCCAACAATTTTGTAATTTATTTTTTCTCCACTATCTAAGTTTTCTAAATATACAGTAGCACCAAAGATTACTTTACCGTCGTTATTTAATTTTGTTACATCTATTACATTTGCTCTTGCTATAATATCATTAATCTCAGTTATTCTACCTTCGTTATGAGATTGTTCTTCTTTAGCGGCATGATACTCAGCGTTTTCTTTTAAATCACCATGTGATCTTGCTTCAGCAATTGCAGCTACAATTTCAGGCCTCTTTTTTTCTTTCAGAAAAACTAATTCTTCTTTAAGTTTTTTAAGACCATTTAAAGTAATTGGCTCTCTATCCATAATTATTTCCACTTAGCTAAAGGAGGGAGTGACATCAAAATACCCTCAACATTTCCCCCTGTTTGCAATCCAAATTTAGTTCCTCTGTCGTAAAGTAAGTTGAATTCTGTATATCTACCTCTTTTGATGTATTGCATCTCTTTGTCTTTAATAGTCCACTTTTTTTTTATTTTATTTCTAATTATTTTATTAAAAATTACTTGAAATGTAATACCAACATCCCTTACAAATTTGAAATCTTGCTCGAAATTTTTTTTTTTATAATCAAAAAAAATACCCCCAATACCCCTGGGTTCTTTCCTATGAGCTAAATAAAAATATTCATCACACCATTTTTTATATTTTTTGTAATAATTTTTATTATGACGATTACACATATTTTTTAATATTTTATGGAATTCCTCTTTTTCTTTTTTATCAACTTTGGATGGAGTTACATCCATTCCTCCACCAAACCAATCCTGTGTTGTACATATATATCGAGTGTTAAAATGCATGGCAGGAATTAAAGGATTTTTCATGTGCATTACAACAGATATCCCTGAGGCCCAAAATTTTGGATCTTTTTGAGCACCAAGTATATTTTTTTGAAACTTTTTTGGAAATTTACCGTAAACTTTTGAAAAATTTACACCTACTTTATCAAATATTTTTCCATTTCTAAGAATACGATATTCTCCGCCACCTTCATCTCTTTTAGAATTTCTTTTCCATGCTGTTGATTTAAATTGAGCATTATTTTTTTCAAGCTTGATAATATCATCACAAAATGTTTCCTGAAGAGTTTTAAACCAACCACTTGTCAAATTTTTTTTTATCTCTAAATCCATATTAATTAAATTTAGTTTGTTTTAAACATTCAGCCAATACAATTGCAACTGATGATGAAATATTTAGTGAACGTTTATTGCTTTTCATTGGGATTTTAAGCCTATTTTTAAGAAGTTTATGGATTTTTTCAGGGACACCTGCACTCTCTCTTCCAAATAAAATTGTATCATTTTTATCAAATTTAAAATCTAAATATGATTCCGAGCCTTTGGTGGTTATTAAAATAACCCTTTGATTTTTTTTCGATTTGAAAAAATGTTCAGAACTTCGATAAATTTTTATTTCTTTTTCATCCATATAATCCATTACAACTCTTTTAAATCTTTTGTCACTTAGTAAAAAACCACAGGGCTCTATAATCTCTAATGTTGCTCCTAAACAAGCACAAGTTCTTATAATCGCTGCCGTATTTTGAGGTATATCAGGCTCATAAAGAGCAACCTTAATTTTTGTGATATTTTTCATATTTCTCAATTTCTTATTATAAATATAAATTTGACTGAGGTAAATTTTATATAATAAAATGTTTTTCTAAATAAATGACTATTAGAAAAAATAAAGAGCTTATTTATCTTATAATTTTGATATTTTTTATTACTTTAATCACTTTATTATCGACCAAATCTAAAACGTCTTTAAAGAGTTTTAAAAATTTTTTTAAATCCACAGATCAATCACTGAAACTATATGATGAAAAATATTTTTCAAAATTATCATTTAACTTAGATCAATTTGATAAAAAAATAAAAGAGCAGAATACAAAAGTTATTAATTTTAAAAAGGATCCTGGTAAAAGAGAAAGTCTTCTTTTGAGAATGGCAGATTCATATTTTACTTTTAAAAAAAAAGTAAAAGAAAAAAAAAAAGATAGTTGAAACTAAGAAGCCTATTACCAAAGAACAAATATTACTAAATCCTAAAAATATTAAACTAGTTTATAAATATGCGAGAGAACAATTTAAATTAGGAAATGTTAATGAGGGTATATTTGCAATTAAAAATTTAAGTGAGGTTTATCCAGACAATCTCAAAATAAAGCTAGATTTACTTGCAATTTATAATCAAGCAAAATTAAATGATGAAGCTTTAAGTTTAATTAGTGATATTAAGAAAAATTCAAATATCACAGAAGAGAATCTAAAATTTATTACTAAAATTGAGTCATCAATAAAAGAAAACTTTAATAATAAAACTTTACTAGCTCATATGACAAATCTTTTTACTCACCAGACGAAATCTGCGCCAACTCTCCTTTCAAACATGCAAGAGATAAGTAAACTTTCAGAGGACATTCTTAAAAAAAGAAGTATTAAAAATGAATATGTTGCAAAAAAAAATGTTACCTGGAGTCAAATTCTTCAAAATCCAAAAGATCTTAAATTAAATTATCAATTTGCCAGACAACAGTTTCAAGCTGGACATGTCAATGAAGGTATAGCTTCAATTAAAAGAATGAGTAAAGTTTATCCTGACAATGTCAAAATCAAATTAGATTTACTTAACCTTTATAAAAAAACTGGAATGAGGGATAAAGCATTAGTTTTAATTGATGAAATTAAGCAAAATAAAAATACAACAGAAGATCAATTGGCATATGTAAATCAAATCGAGTCTTCATTTAATTTTATTCATAATGAACCAAAAGCAGAACCAAAAAAGTGGATGGTATCTGCAACATTGTCTTATGGATATAATCAAGATAATAATGTCAATGGTATTACAAAGAATAATCTACAAATTAGCAGCAATGAAATAGTTGATTTTGCAGATCCCAGATTTGATAACACTTCAACAAAAAGTATAGGTCTAACTGCCTTTAAGTTTTTTGGTGAGAAGTCATCTATTATGATGAATGTAAACTCAGGACAATCTAATCAAGACCAGGGAACATCAGGAGACTACGATAATTATGGAGCAGTTTTTTCTCTTGATACTTATCTAGGAGGATTAAATCTGGCTCCATATTTAATGTTAAGTAAGTATGAAAATAAATTTAGTGCTGAAATGTTGTCGTATCTCGTTGGTCTTAACGGTTCCTTTTTCAAAGGAGATCGTCATAAATTCAGTTATGGATATTCTTTAGGTGATACTAAATATGATCAAAATACCACTTATACTTCGGTAGGAGATTATAATTCTACAACAAATAGTTTTTCTTTAGGATATGATTTTTATAAAAATGACAAAGTTTCTTTCACTGCAGGTCTATCTTACTCTGATTCTGACGTAGTAGTAGATGCAGGAAATGATTACGAGTCTTATGCCACAGATCTAAGAGTAAATTTTTCTCATCCCTGGGCTTATTTTTCTTTTGGTGATAGTTTAACATTCACAGATTATAAAGACGCCGACACTTCTTTAAGCGCTAGTCAAAGATCTGACGCCGTAAATACTTTTGATTTTTCAATTAGTAAAGCTTTAGGAGATTTTATTACTTTCCTAGATCCCAATAAAAATTTAGTGATAAACTTAGCTTTTGAAAAAACATTTTCAGAGTCAAATATAATGAATTATGATTATATTTCTGACGCAATATCATTCAGTCTTTCCAAATCTTTGAGTTTAAGCAAAAATAATTAAAGTTTTTCTATTATTAGTTGTAAAAATAAAAAAATTAATTTTCAATTGAATCGTATATTTTTTTTTAAAAATGTGAAATAATTTTATGATTACTAATGAAAAATTTTATTGCTCTAATTTTTAGTTTATTTTTTTTAATAGGTACAAGTGTTAAAGCTTTCGAAATGCCAGTTCTTCATGGAGATGTGGAGGTAGGTGTTGATGCAAGTACAAGCTCTTCCACTAAAATAGGTGGTCAAACAATAACTTCAGAAGCATCGGCTTCTACAAGTGCAGAAGCCTCAGCAGGAGTTGAAGTTACAGACACAAGTGTTTCTGCAGAAGCGGGAGCATCAGTTGGTGCAGAAGCAGGAGCAAGCACAACTGTTGGCGGAGTAACAGCAGAAGCTGAAGCATCAGTAGGTGCGGAGGCAGGCGCATCAGCAGGAGCTGAAGTTACAAACACAGCAGTTACTGCAGAAGGAAGTGTTGGAGCATCAGTTAGTGCAGAAGCATCAGCAGGAGTTTCAGGAAGTTTAGATAGTAATACGGATGCGAGTGCAACTGGAGGAGTTTCCGCAACAGCAGGTGCAGGAGCAGAAACGTCAGGTTTCATAGGTTTAGATGATGGTAGAGCGGGTGCTGAAGGAGGAGCAGAAGCATACGCAGGAGCAGCAGTTGAAGCAACGGGTGAAGCTGGAGTTGATGGAAAATATGGTGGAGCTACTGTTGGTAGTGGTGCTTCAGTAGGAACTTCAGTTGGAGGTGAAATTGGTGGAGGAGCTTCAATTGGAACAGATGGCGTTGTATCAGCAGAAGTGGATATAGGCGCAAGACTTGGTATTGGTGCAGAGGTTTCCCTTGCGGTTGAAGTAGATACTTTTGCAATAGCCCAAGATGTTTATAAGGCAAAACCAATTGAAGGCACTCTTCAAGCTGCAGGACAGGTTACAACATCTAAAGAAGCTAAGTTAGTTAGAAGTGCAATAGATGATCAAGCTAAACAATTAGGAGTGAAAAAAGAAATAGATGCTGTCGGTAATGTTGTGAACGCAGCAGCCAAAGGAAAAATTCAAGAAAAATTAAAAGTCAGAGAAACAAAAAAGAAAGCAGCTAAAGCAGTAACCAAAGGTTTTAAACAAGGTAAAAAAACAGGAAAGAAAGCAATTTCTCAAGCAACAAATGTAGCTAACCAAACAGTGAGATTAGCAAGTTTAAATGTTCCAGCATCAGCAATAAATTCTAAAGTTCAAGCTCAAGCCGCAGCAGACAAAGCAAAAAAAGCAGCAGAGGCAGTTGCTAAAGAAGCTCAACAAAAATCAGAGAAAGCAGCACAAGATGCTAAAAAGAAAGCAGAAGCCGCAGCCGCAGCAGCAGCCGCAGCTCAAAAAAGAGCATCAGAGGCTGCTAAACAAGCTGCTATTGAAGCAAAATTAAAAGCAGAGAAGGCAGCTAAGAAAGCAGCAGAAGCAGCTAAAAAGAAAGCTGAGCAAGCAGCAGCAGAAGCTAAAAAGAAAGCAGAAGCAGCAGCAGCCGCAGCTAAAAAGAAAGCTGAGCAAGCAGCAGCAGCCGCAAAAAAAGCAGCTGAAGAGCAAAAACGTAAAGCAGCAGAGGCAGCAGCAGCAGCCAAAAGAAAAGCTGAGGCAGCAGCAAAAAGAGCATCAGAGGAAGCTCGTAAGAAAGCAGAAGCAGCCGCCGCCGCAGCTAAAAGAAAAGCAGAAAAAGCTGCAGCAGAAGCTAAAAGAAAAGCAGAAGCAGCAGCAGCAGAAGCTAAAAAGAAAGCAGAAGCCGCAGCAGCCGCAGCTAAAAAGAAAGCAGAAGCAGCAGCAGCCGCAGCTAAAAAGAAAGCAGAAGCAGCAGCAGCAGAAGCAAGAAGAAGAGC
>MDTE01081858.1_pt1 | contig 26252 bp, 29 predicted proteins | sample 811231 | NCBI WGS metagenome assembly MDTE01 (sample SAMN05326651, study PRJNA326480) | marine metagenome | isolation source: seawater | place: Indian Ocean: Red Sea | collected 2010
AGCTGCGGTTGGTAGTGATAAGTCGGTAAGTATTGGGACTCTAGCTCTTTCTGATGGTTCAGGAGAATCAGACAATTATACTCTAAGTGGAGGTACTCTTTTATTGGATGTTACGCAAAAGGATATTAGCCTAAGTGGCTCTAGGGTCTATGACGGAACAAATGCAGCCAATTCTGGAAGTTTCAGTACCTTTTCAGGGTTGATTGGTAGTGAAACACTTTCGGTGTCTGGATCAGGGACTGTTTCATCTGCACTTGTTGAATCAAGCAAAGTAGTAACTTTAGGTGATCTTGCTCTTGTAGATGGAAGTGGTGCAGCTACAAACTACAATTTAAATGGGGCAACTCTCACTATAAGCAAAAGACCGGTCAATGTAACTTTAACAAGAGTTTATGATGGCACAACAAATATTAGTGGCTCCGATGATCCTTCAATTGGCAACTTAATTGGAAACGAAACATTAACACTTTCAGGTTCTGGCAGCATTGGTTCTTCAAATGCGGCAAATGGAAAATCTGTTACATTGGGCAGTTTAGCCCTATCAAGCGGAACTGGTTCTGAATCTAATTATACCTTAACTGGAGGAACCCACTTAGCAAACATCAATAAAAGACCTGTTAATTTATCTGGAACAAGAATTTATGATGGAACAACGAATGCATCGTCTAGCGACTTAAGCTCATTTGGAAATCTTATTAGTGGTGAAACGCTTACTTTGTCAGGCTCAGGTGTTTTAGGATCAAAGGATGTAGGAACAAATAAATCTGTAGGCATAGGGACTCTAGCTTTAGGTAATAATTCTGGGAATGCTAATAATTACACTTTATCGGATGGAACCCTTCAATTGAGCATTACGCCAAAATCAACAACTGCATCCGGATCAAGACCTTATGATGGCACAACCTCAGCTCAAGGTAGCGACTTTTCAACTTTTTCTGGGCTTATATCAGGGGATTCTATCCAACTATCCGGAACTGGTTCTTTTGGCACAGCATTAGTTGGATCAAAGGGTGTTACAATTGGAACATTGCGTTCAAATAATCCAAATTATTATTTATCTGGAGCTACATTAATAGTATCAAAAAGATTATTTAACTTAACAGGAAGGCGCGATCCAGGCGGTAGTTTATCTGTTAATGCTTCAGAATTAGGATTTGAGAACTTGGTATCTGGGGAATCTCTGGCCCTAAGTGGTGTGGGATATATAAATAACGCAGATGAATTAGGTTCTTACACAATTAATAGAGGGACATTAAGTATTGGAGATGGTTCAGGCCTTGCATCAAACTATGACTTTGGAAACCTTGTATTTAACATTCTTAGAGGAAGGCCTGGGCCTCGTACGCGTGCAGGAATTCTCTTAAGATTGCAACAGCTTGAAAACCTTAACGATAAATTATTGCCATCTAAAATTCAACATCGTTCTAGAATGGGACTTGATAGAAAAGTGACCGTAACTACTCCCGATCAATCAATCTCAGTTAGCCCGTGTACTATGACCGACGGATTTTGTAATTAGAGCTGAATAATTTAAGATTTAAAGTTTTTTCTTTTTTTTGATGCAGTCATTGCAATCTTTAAAAAGATTTTTTTGTCAATTAGAGAATGTCTGTATGAGCCTGATTTAATTTGTATTTCAGCTTCAAGTAAGTCTTTAGAAATTACTTCAAGATCTTTAATTTCCCAAATTTTAGTATGAAATAGAAATTCTTTTTTTTGTTTAAAAAAAATAGGCGGATATAATTTCTTCATGGAGAATTCTACATTTTTATTTTTACTGTAATAACTGAGATATAATTTAAGTTTTTGTACATGTCTCGAAAAGGCATTTAAAATTGTAATTTGATTTTTACCTTGATTACACAAGCTTTGATAACTTTTTTCAAAAAAATTTATCTTTCCTGAAAAAACTGAGTAAATTAGTTCATCCATACTAAATGCTGAAAATTCTTTAATGATATAGTTCAAGTTTCCCTCTGGTTTCTTTTCGCTTCCTAAAATATGACAAATTATTTTTTCTGCATTTTGCCTTAAAATATTCCTTTCTTTAAATTCTTTAAAATTTATTGTTGAAGATATACTATCTGGGATGTTGATGCCCATTTTGTTAAGTAAATCAAAAAAAATTTTTTTTTTTTCTATTTCATTATCCTCGTAACACGGAATGCAAAGAGAATATTGACTCTTTTCGAAAAGTTGCCTAGCAACATTTTTCTTTTCAATCTCACCAGTTCTTAGAATCAGTTTTGCAAATTTACTTTCTTTTAACTTGTCAAAATTAAGTTTTTTTGACAGCACTCCTATAGATTCAAATGAACAAATAATTACTTTTTTACTCCCAAAAAGATCTTCACTATTTAACTGTTCATCTATAAAATCTTTATTTTTATTTTCAATTTCACTATTAAAATGAATTAATGAAAGTTCTTTATTCCAATCAGTTTTCAAAATTCCTACAATCTTTCGGAGAATATCATCTACCTTTCCAATATTTGGTCCGTATATTAAAAATGAATTAAACTTTAAAATTTGGTCAATTCTCAAAGAATTACTTTGAATAATCATGGGTAAATTTTTCTTTTTGTTGGAAGCGTCATAACCATTAAAGAAATTTCATTTGCAAGTGATTTGAGTAGATTCAAGCTGGATGTTTCTTCTGCAACAATATTAGCATATGGACTTTCTCCAACATTAAAGCTGGTTGATTTATCTAAGCTTCCTTGTGATAGGATCCCTTTTTTATCATAAAAGGTATAATTTAAATTATAGTTAACTGCTGATCGAGTGTTAGTAAGATCTTTTTGCAAACCCAAACTATAAACATTTTTTTGCAACGAAATTATAAGCTTAAGTGAGGAAGGTTGAGATTCTTTTTTACTTAGTTTTTTATACAAGTAATTTTTTATTGTTTGTCTGTCCTTACTGTATTTTGTTTCTGTTTTAACAATTATGTTTATTCTATAATTTAAGAGCTCATTATTGGTTTTGTAGAGCGAAGAATAACCACAACTACAAATCAATAATAAGACTAGATATGTTTTGATATGTTTCCTCATACTACAAAATTTGCAATTTTATTTTTTATATAAACTAACTTCTTAACTACCTTTAAGGTAATTCTAAAGTCGGGTTTTTGTTTATCTAATTCCTTCAAAAACTCATCTTGATTTAAATTAGTATCAACTGAGATCACAAATTTCTTTTTCCCATTTACTTGAATTACAAGATTACATTTTACTGGTGCTTTGCCCATAAAATTCATATTTTTTGACGGCTCTGGCCACGGCATTTCTGATATGGTTTCACCTTTTAAACCACCTAGAAACGCAAGCTCCTCTGAAAGGTGAGGAACAAAAGGGTAAATAAGTCTGATAAAAATTGACCATCCATAATTGTTTAATAACTTATTTTTATTCTCAACTTTAAATAAGATATTTGCTAATTCTCGTAATTTTGCTACAGCAGTGTTAAATCTATAATTTTTAATATCCACAGTTGTGTTAGTTACAATATCTATGATGTCTTGATAAGGTTTCTGATTCGAAGCATCAAATTCTTCTTCTTTAAATTTTTCTTCTGGGATACTATCGTAAATTACAAATTTATGCTTTATGGATTTTAAATGGTTATATATCTTGTTCAGAAACTTCCATGTGGCTTTAATCCCTTCATCTGACCATTCTAGATCTCTCTCGGGTGGAGAGTCTGCCATCATAAAAAACCTTGCTGTGTCAGCCCCATACAATTCAATAATACTTTCTGGGTCAATAGTATTTTTTTTTGATTTACTCATTTTTTCAGATCTACCCTTCTTTAATTCTTTGCCATCAGCAGTGAAGTAACTATTATTTTTTTTTATCACTTTATCTGGTTCAATCCATATGTTGTTTGAATCTTTGTAAGTTTCATGATTGACCATACCTTGAGTAAGTAAATTTTTAAATGGTTCTTTACTGACATTATAGCCACAATGTTTTAATGCTCTCATGAAAAATCTAGAATACAGTAGGTGTAGGATTGCATGTTCGATTCCACCAATATAATGGTCCACAGGCAACCAATATTTTACTTCACTAATATCAAACGCCTGTTTATCATTTTTCGGATCACAAAATCTAAGAAAATACCAAGATGAATCCACAAAAGTGTCTAAAGTGTCAGTTTCTCTTATTGCTGACAAGCCCGTTATAGTACACTTGGTTTCTTTCCATTCTTTTTGATTCAATGGGTTACCAGATGCTTTAAAGTCTGGTGCATCTGGAAGCAGAACAGGAAGCTCTGATTCTGGAACAGTAATTACTTCTCCATCTTCTCTGTAAATAATGGGTATGGGGCATCCCCAGTAACGCTGTCTTGAAACTCCCCAATCTTTAAGCCTGTAAAGTGTTTTTTTAATACCTGACTTATTATTTTCAAACTCTCTTATTATTTTTTTTCTAGCATCAGAAACACTTAAACCGTTTAGGGATCCAGAATTTATAAGTTGTGGTTGTCCACTATTTAAAGAAGATTCATTGGATTGATCTTGTAAAACACTTCTATATTTGATTTTAAATTTCAAAGCAAATTCTTTATCTCTTTCATCATGTGCTGGACATCCAAAAATGGCGCCTGTTCCATATTCTGACAAAACGTAATTGACAAAATAAATTGGAACTTTTTCTTTCAAAAATGGATGTAAAGCAAATAAATTCGTAAAAAATCCTGTTTTTTTTGCTTTATCTAGAAGTTCCTTTTTTTGGGAAATTTTTTCTGCATCGTTCCTAAATTTTTGAAAAACTGCATCATCTGAAAACACTTCAGATAGGGGATGATCAAATGATAATCCTAAAAAGGCAGCACCATAAATTGTTTCTGGCCTTGTGGTAAAAACTTTTATGTTTTCAAAGCCTTTGTCTTCTAATTTAAATTCAATCTCACATCCATCCGATTTCCCAATCCAGTTTCTTTGCATTGTTTTGACTTTTTCTGGCCAACCCTCTAGCTTATCAAGGTCATCAAGTAATTCCTTTGAGAATTTGGAAATTTTTAAAAACCACTGAGACAAAACTTTGCTTTCAATTTCTGCACCTGAGCGCCAACCCTTCCCATCAACAACTTGTTCGTTTGCTAATACTGTTTTATCTACTGGGTCCCAATTGACTAAACTATCTTTTTTGTATACCAATCCATTTTTATAAAATTCTATAAAGAGTTTTTGTTGATGTTTATAATATTCTTTAGAACAAGTAGAAACTTCTCTGTCCCAATCAATTGCTAGCCCCATGCGTTTAAGCTGTTTTTTCATAGTTGAAATATTTTTTTGAGTCCAGTCATTAGGGTTGAGATTATTTATAATTGCAGCATTCTCTGCCGGCATTCCAAAACTATCCCATCCCATGGGATGAAGAACATTAAAGCCATTAGAACGGTAAAATCGAGCTATCACGTCCCCTATTGTGTAGTTTCTAACATGACCCATATGAATATTTCCAGAAGGATATGGAAACATTTCTAAAATATATTTTTTTTTTGGACCTATTTTCTTACTTTTAAAAACATTACTTCTGTTCCATTCCTCTTGCCACTTTTTTTCTAAAGTTTTGTGTGGATATTTTTCAATGTTGCTCATAAATACTCTGAATTATTCTTAAAATAAGTTATACCACCAAATCCAGCTATGTTATTGTTTTTTATTCGTCTGTAATTTTTTTTTGTTACACCTCCTAAAGCAAGATTTATCAAGCTGCTTTTTGTACACAAGTTAATAAAATTAACTGGACCTAACGGTCTATAATTTGGGTGGCTTTGCGTTTTATAAAGAGGCGAAATAAAAATTACATCAAAATTTTTTTTTTCTGAAAATTTTATTTCTTTTAAATTATGCACTGATGTAAATATTTTGATATGACTAGGTCGTTTTAAAGAGAGTAGTTTTAGATTTGAAGATTTTTTAAAATAATCTAAATTACAAAAAACTCCAATGGCCTTATGCCTAATTGCAAGATCGACTGAGTTTTGTATCAAAAAAAAAAATTCTATTATGTTTACATAAATCTATGTAATCTTTTATTTTTGCACTAAACTTATTTTTAAGCTTTGAGTTACTGTAAAAAATGATACCAATGCTTTTATTTGCTCGCGAAAAATTAATTTTTGAACTTTTGTCAAATGGATCAAAAAAAAACCAGGTATTAGGAAAACGCATATTATATTATATAGAATGGAAAAGTTACTTGATAATTATAATTCAGTTTTAGGAAATATTAGAAAAATAAAAAATAATTCTCCATCTTTTCCTGAAGATTTTAAATTAATTGCTGTTTCCAAAACATTTGGGGAAAATATTATCTCAAAATTGCTTGAAGAAGGTCACCGTGTTTTTGGTGAGAACAAAATACAAGAAGCTGAAAATAAATGGAGTAATCTTAAAAAGAAATTCAAAAATATTGATTTACACTTTATTGGCCCACTTCAGTCTAATAAAGCAAAAAAAGCTCTTGAAATATTTAATTGTATTCATTCAATTGATAGGGAAAAATTAGTAAAGAAAATAAATGACATATTTGGATGTAATGAAGAATTAAAATCAAAAAACCACAAGTTTTTTGTACAAGTTAATACTGGTGACGAAGAGCAAAAGTCTGGAATAAGATTCAAAGATACAATTGAATTTGTTAAATGGTCAAAATATGAACAAAATCTTAATGTTGTCGGTTTAATGTGCATCCCCCCAATTACACAAGATTCCACTTTTCATTTTATTAAGTTAAAAAAATTATCAGATGAACTCGAGCTTCCTTACACTAGCATGGGTATGACAAATGACTATGAACAGGCAATTAAGTGTGGGGCAACTCATGTTAGAGTTGGGTCGGCAATTTTCGGGAAAAGACAGTAAAAATAAGGGCTAAGAATTCATTGACTCAAAAAAATCGCTATTTGTTTTTGAGCTCTTTATTTTTTCTATTAAAAACTCCATTGAATCAGTAACTCCCATAGGCATTAGTATTTTTCTTAATATCCACATTTTAGAGAGGTCTTCCTTGGAACATAAAAGCTCCTCTTTGCGAGTTCCTGATTTTGTTACATCGATAGATGGAAAAACTCTTTTGTCCGAGAGCTTCCTATCAAGAATAATCTCAGAGTTTCCTGTTCCTTTAAATTCTTCAAAAATAACTTCATCCATTCTAGATCCTGTATCAACTAATGCTGTTCCAATAATTGTAAGTGATCCTCCTTCTTCTATGTTTCTTGCAGCTCCAAAAAAACGCTTTGGTCTTTGAAGAGCATTGGCGTCGACTCCACCTGTCAAAACTTTTCCAGAACTCGGAACTTGAGTATTATAGGCTCTAGCGAGTCTTGTAATTGAATCAAGAAGGATGATTACATCTCGTTTGTGTTCTACTAATCTTTTTGCCTTAGATATCACCATCTCTGCAACAGCGACATGTCTAACCGCAGGCTCATCAAAAGTTGAGGATACCACCTCTCCGTTAACAGACCTGATCATATCCGTAACCTCTTCAGGCCTTTCGTCTATAAGTAGGACAATTAAATAGGCCTCAGGATGATTGGTGGTTATGGAATGGGCGATATTTTGAAGCATTACAGTTTTCCCGGTTCGAGGTGGGGCTACAATTAAAGCTCTTTGACCCTTTCCTAGTGGAGAAATTAAATCTAAGATCCTATTGGTATTGTCTTTTTTTGTAGGGTCCTCAATTTCCATATTAATTTTTTCGTCAGGATAAAGTGGAGTTAAGTTGTCAAAATTTATTCTTTGTTTGGTTTTCTCAACAACATCAAAATTTATTTTTTCAATTTTTGTTATTGCAAAATACCTTTCTGATTCTCTTGGGGCTCTCATTTCTCCTTCTACTGTGTCACCTGTTCTCAAGCTATTAGACTTTATTTGCGATGGAGAAACGTATATATCATCTGGTCCAGGGAGATAATTTGCCTCTGGTGACCTTAAGAATCCAAAACCATCCTGTAGTATTTCTAAAACACCTTGACCGTGTATAGCAGTGTTATTTTCTGCTTTCTGTTTAAGTATAGCAAAAATCATGTCCTGTTTTCTTAAAGTGCCGGCATTCTCGATTTTGAGTTCTTCGGCAATTTTCAAAAGCTCAGAAGGATTTTTCTTTTTTAAATCTTTTAAATGCATATGAAATGGGAATAACGAAGAAGTGTTTTTTTATAAAATATTATGTGTGACTTGTCAATTAAATGGTTTAAAAATAACAAGATATATTATAACTAAGAATATTATTGTTGGTATTTCATTAATCCATCTAAAAAAGTTTTCTTTTGAAATGTTCTTTTTTAACTCAAACATTTTTCTTACTCGTGCACAATACATGTGAAAAATTGATATTAATACTACAAATATAAATTTTATTTTAAACCATACCTCAATGTAGATTTCTTGGTGTACGACTAGTAAAAACCCAAAAATCCATGTAAAAATCATTGATGGGTTCATAATAAATCTTAAAAGCTTTTTTTCCATGATTATGAACGTTTCATATTCTCTCGATTCTAACTTTGCTTTTGAATGATAAACGAAAAGTCTTGGTAAATAAAACAGACCAGCCATCCACGTTGTCATGAAAACTAGGTGAAAATATTTGTAAAGAGAATATAAGTCTATATTTTCCATTAGTTTATTATGTACTTATTTATTAGATGTCCGAATAATTTGATATGATCTTTATTGTCATTTAAACACGGTATCATGTCAAACTCTTTACCTCCATTTTCAATGAAACTTTCTTTCCCTTCCAGAGCTATTTCCTCAAGTGTTTCTACACAATCTGAAGCAAATCCTGGACAAATAATTAAAACATTCTTTTTACCCATTCTTGGGAGACTTTCTAGTGTTTTATCTGTGTATGGTTGTAACCATTCATCTGGTCCAAATCGTGATTGGAAAGTTGTTTCTATGGGAATTTTTATTTTTAATTTTTCTGTAAGCAACCTTGTAGTTTTGTGACAATAACAATGGTATGGATCCCCCTTTTCGAAATATTTTTTTGGAATACCATGATAGGACGCTACTATAACATCTGGTTTCCATGAAATTTTTCTTAATTTTTGCTTCACACTGTTCTTTAAAGCCTCTATGTATAGCGGCTCTGATTCATAGTGTGGAATTATTTGTAGAGCTGGTTGCCATCTCATTTCCATCAATGTCCTATAAACTTCATCACATACTGTTGCTGTAGTAGCCGCTGCATATTGAGGATACAAAGGTAAAATTATCATCTCTTGGCATCCTTGTTGGTGCATTTGTTTCAATTTGCTTTTTATGCTTGGGTTTCCATATCTCATGCCATAATCAACAAAAATATTTTTATTATCTAACAGCTTTTCCACTCTGTTCGTTTGCTGTTGAGTGTAGAATCTTAACGGAGACATATCTTCTTTTTTCATCCAAATTTTTTTATATGCTTTTGCTGTTTTAGAAGGTCTAAAAGTTAGAATGAATAAGTTTAGTATGATTTGCCACAAGATTGGATTAACCTCTATTACTCTCTTATCAGATAAAAATTCCTTTAAGTATCTCCTTATGTCAAACCAATTTGTTGAGTCTGGTGTTCCAAGGTTTACTAGGAGAACACCTGTTTTCTTTTTTGGAAGACTAGGGTGTTGATTTGTTAAATTCATAATTTCTTATAATGTCAATTGTTTTATTTATATTATGCACTGGTGTTTTAGGTAAAACTCCATGTGATAAATTAAAAATATGTTTGTTTTTGCTAAAATCAAACAATATCTCCTTTATTTTTTTTTCCATTTTTGAACCTCCAGTAAGCAAGATTTCTGGGCTTAAATTTCCTTGAAGAATAATATCTCTTTTTTTTGCTTCTTTCTTTAGTTCTTTTGGATATTTTTCATCAACTGATAGTATGTCACACTCTACCTGTTCAATAAATTTCAATACCTTTCTTCCAGATTGTCTAGGAAAAAATGTTGTTTTTATATTTGGGTAACTTTTTTTTATTTCTTCATTTATGTATTTGTTTGGTAGAATTACAAATTTCTCATACTCTTTTTCCGACAATATTCCTGCCCAAGAATCAAAAACTTTAATTATCTCTGCTCCTGCTTTTATTTGTTTCCTAAGATATAAAACAGAAATTTCCTGAAGAATATGTATTAATCTTTCTGCCTTTCTTTCGTGTCCCCTAATAAAATCAAGAATTTTCTTGTGTGACACTGATGTACCTCTTTCAATCATGTAATTCATTACAGTAAAGGGCGCACCGCAAAACCCAATTAAAGTTTTACTTTTTTTCTTTTGCTTTAAAATACCAAGGGTTTCAAAAACTGGATTTATTTTTTTAAGACATTTGTCAAAATTTAATTTTTCTAATTTTTCTAAATCCATCAAGTCTCCTAAAATGGGGCCTTCCCCCTCAATAAACTGAAGATCTTGACCTAATGCATAGGGGATGACAAGTATGTCAGAAAATAAAATTATAAAGTCCAAGTCAAACCTCTTTATGGGTTGTAAAGAAACTTCTGCCGCGGTTTCAGGATCAAAGCATAATTCTAGGAAAGAACCCTTTTTTTCTCGTAATCTTCTATATTCTGGTAAATATCTACCAGCCTGTCTCATAAACCAAATTGGAATATTGTTTTTATCGTTTATTCGCAATATTTTCCCCATTTCTTCTACTATTATATATATATTATTGTTGTTGTTGTTGTCTGCAGTATATTTGGAATAAGATTATACTAACAAATGATTAACAGGTAAAATAAAGTAAAACCTGTGGAAAAACAATGAACAAAGAAATTTGTGGCAGAGAATTAAATAAGAAAAACGGTGATACAATTTTTAACAGATAAATAAACATAATGCCTCAAAAAAATATCATAGATAACAACAAGTGGATAAAAAAATAATAAAATATGAATAAATTGAATGAAAATAAAAAAAAGAATGAAAAAAAAGAAAAGCTAACAAAAAACTCAATCGTTATCCTTGCAAGCAAAAGTAACGCGAGAAAACAAATTTTGAACAGCTACAAAGTAAAGTTTAAAGCAGTTCCACATACAGTTGACGAAGAAGCGGAAAAAAAAAGATACATATGTCTTTCTCCAAAAAAGCTTGCATTAAAACTAGCGCAGGAAAAAGCAGAGTCTGTAGCAAAAAAATACCCCAAAAGCACTACCGTCGGTTCAGATCAAGTACTGGTCTTTCAAGAAAAAATATTTAATAAAGCAAAAAGCATTGAAGAAGGCATTAAAAATCTAGAAATGTTTTCTGGTAAAAAGCACGACCTTATAAGCGCAATATATATAGTAAAAAACAACAAATATATTTGGAGCAAAACAACCAAGGCAACAGTAAGATTAAGAAAATTAAACAAAAAAGAAATTCTTGATTATACTAAGAAAAACCAAAAAACTTTACTAGAAACAGTTGGCGGATATAAGATTGAAGATGATAAACTAAAATGTATTAAGGTCATTGCTGGAACGAAAGAAGATGTGATGGGTTTTCCGATAAAAGAATTCATAAATAGAACTAAGGAAAAAAAGAAAATTTATGTTATAGGCAATCCAATAAAACACTCTCTATCACCAGATATTCATAATTATTGGATTAAAGAAAATAGTTTAATCGCAAAGTATGAAAAACGTTTAGTTCAAAAAAACCAAATTAGGAAGCTTAAAAAAATCATAATGGAAGACAATGTGCTTGGTGCTAATATTACTGTCCCTTATAAAGAAAAAATAATAGACATAGTAGATAAAATAGATAGAGAAACAAAAGAATGCAGAGCATCAAATACAATTTATAAATTAGGTGATAAAATTTGTGCAACGAACACTGATGGTAAAGGATTTGTAACGTCATTAAAAAAAGATTTTGGCCTAACAATAGAAAAAAGCAAAATATTCTTAATTGGAGCAGGAGGGGCAGCAAAAGGAATTGTGATAAGTTTATGTAGGGCAAAAGCTGGAGAAATTACTATTTTAAACAGAAATGAACAAAGAGCAAAAAAGTTGAGATTAATGTGCAACAATTTCAAAACTAAGATAAATTTGCAAAAATGGGAAGACAAGAAAATACCAAAAACAGCCGATCTTGTTATCAACGCTACTTCTATTGGAATGAAAGCTAATGATAAGCTAGAACTAGATTTTTCTGAAGTAAAAAAACAAATATTTATTTATGATATTGTATATAGGAAAGGAAAAACTTTTTTATTAGAAAAGAGCTCTAAATTGGGATACAAAACTTCCGATGGTTTGCCAATGTTGATTCGACAAGCAGCAGAATCCTTCCATTATTGGTTCAACATTTATCCAACTGAGAAACAAATAGAATCGGTTAAAAAACTTGTAAAAAATAAGACATGATAATCATAGTGATTACTGGACAGGTGGCCACAGGAAAATCAACCCTAACTAAAATGATAAAGTACCAAAAATACAGGGTGTTTGACGCGGATGAATGTGCCCATAAACTACTTGGTAATGTAGAAGTTAAAGAAGAAATTAAAAAGTGTTTTAAATCTAAGGAAAAATTCTTATTTGATCAAAATGGGAAAATTGACAAACGAAATTTGGGTACATATGTTTTCTCAAACACCAAAAGACTGAAGAAATTAGAATTAATACTGCATCCAAAAATAAGAAAAAAACAAAAATTATTCTTGAAAAACTGTTCGATTAATAGAGATAAAGTTGTTTTTTTGGATATTCCGCTTTTTAATGAATCTCTGCATAGAAAAACACATGATTATATAATTAGTATGTATGTAAATAAAAATATACAAAAACAAAGAATACTAAGAAGAAAGAATATGAATCAAAGAAAAATGAGCTTTATCTTAAAGAAACAAAAAAAACTAAAAAAAGTTTTTTACTCTAAATTTGTAACTAGAATTAATTCTGGAATCGGAAAAAATTATGTTAGGAAAAGCTTTATTAGTTTCATAAAAAAAGTTAAACAAAAGAAAATAAAAAAAATATGGCCGATGCAGTACAACTTAAACGAAAAGTAGTTCTTGATACCGAAACAACTGGACTAGATTCAAATGAAGACAAGATCATTGAAGTAGGCTGTATTGAGCTTATAGATGACATTCCTTCAGGTGAGAAATACCACAGGTATTTTAATCCGGGTGACAAAATTATTTCTGAACAGTCAGAAAAGATTCATGGACTAAACAACCAATTTTTAAAAAAGTTTCCATCCTTTGAGTCACAAATAGCAGAATTTGTTTCCTTTTTGTCAGATTCAGAAATATTGATTCATAATGTAGCCTTTGATCTTTCTATTATTAACAGTCATTTTAAAAGAGCTGGGCATAAGCTGATTGATGAAAGTCAGTGCACTTGTACTCTTGAGTTGGCAAAAAAAAATTTTCCTGGATCAAAAGTCAATCTTAACGCTCTTTGTAGAAGATTTAATATTAGCCTTGAATCTAGGAAAACCCACGGCGCATTAACTGATTGTTTTTTGTTAGCGCAGGTATACCTCGAGCTTATAGGCGGCAGACAAACGCCATTACATTTTCTTAATACTTATGGAAAAGAAGTTACATCAAAGGATGAAAAAAAAGAAAGTTCTTTTCGTAATAAGTTGGAAACTCCAACAATATATCCCAGTAAAGAAGATAACAAAAAACACCAAAACTTAATAGAAAAATTAAAAAACCCGATTTGGAAAAAATTAAAAAGTTAGTTCTTCTTTTGCTTTCTAGACTCAAATAAGGCAATAAAGTCGATTGGAGTAATCATTAGGGGGGGAAACCCACCCTCTCTGGTTGATGTTGAAATTATTGATCTTAGAAAAGGAAATAAAAACTTTGGGCATTCAATTAAAAGCATTCTTTCCAATATGTCATCTTTTACGTTTTTAATAGTAAAAATTCCTGAATATATTCCCTCAACTAAAAATAAATTTTTTTCTTTAATTGACGTAGTGGCCTTAATAATTAGATCTACTTCGTAGATACTATCCCCATGATCTTTTAGAGGCTTCGTGTTTATGTCTACATTGATTTTAATTTCCGGCTTTTCCTCAAATTGCTTTAAAGAATCAGGGGCATTTGGATTTTCAAAAGAAAGGTCTTTAAGATACTGGGCATTAATTATAAACTGGAAATTTGTATTTTCTTGTTTTTCTTGGTTATTTTCTTCTTTTTTTTTCATAAAATTCTTTCTTTAGTTAAAAAAATTACAATATATTACAAAAAACAACATTTGTATTCTAAAATCTCTTAAAAGACTATATGCTATAACTATACGGAAAAAAGCAAAGACGATGATTTATATAGACATATTAATTTTAGCAATGATAGCAATTTTTATCCTTAACAGATTAAGAAGTGTTTTGGGCAAAAAAACTGGAAACGAGCCCGATTTCGTTGAAAGAATTACAACTAGAAAAGATACATCAAGCGAAACAAAGCCTGATTTAGAGATTAACACAAAAAAAACATCAAAAGACCTTCCAATTGACTATAAAGAAAATAGTTCTTTGAATGAAAAATTAAATTATATAAAACAAAAAGACAAAACTTTTAATCTTAAGACCTTTTTGGATGGAGCAAAAAAAGCATTCGAGTACATAATAGATTCTTACATCAATAATAATGAAAAGGAGCTTTCAAAACTTCTTTCAGGACAGATTCTAGGTGAATATAAAAAAGAGATTAAAAAGAGAAATAAAAGCAATGAAAAGTTAGAGATTGAAATTATCGAGTTAAAAGAGCCTATAATTAAAGATGTTGAAACTAATGGTAATAATGCACGTATACATGTCGAGTATAAGAGTCAACAAATTCAAGTTACCAAAAATAAGAATGACGAAATAATTGAAGGTGACTTAAATCAAATACTTTCAATAAAAGAAATCTGGATTTTCTCAAAAAAACTTAACAGCAAGTCTCCCATATGGGCTCTAGAAGAAATTTTAGACGTTTAATCTTTCTTTTTCTTCCATGGATTACTCTTACTCTGTTATTACCTCTGGGTAATGTAGGCGCTATACTCAAAAACAAAAAAGATATTGAAAACCTTAATCTTTTTATAAAACCTCTTAAAGAATCCTGTAACACTGGATTGTTGATAAAAAACTTAAAACATCATTCATCTTATCCAAGATTTGGAAGTGTAAAAAGCTGGAAAAATTTTTGTGTTAGGTTAAATTCATCAAAAGACCCAAAAGATTTTTTGCTCAGGAATCTTGATGCGAAGATTTTCTCATACGAAACGGGACTATTGACAGGTTATTATGAACCTCTAGTTCATATATCATATGATAAAGATAGCTTATACAAGTACCCTATTTTAAAAAAAAGTGAACATTTAATGATACCCAGAAGAAAAATTTTAACGAGTTACAAAAAGAAAGATGTTATCGGTTGGGCAAAAAATGATATAAACCTTTTTTTTTTACAAATACAAGGGTCAGGAATCGGGTTACTTAAATCCGGAGACATGATAAAAATATCATATGCTGGCAATAATGGATATAAGTATTCTTCAATTGGGAAATATCTAATAAAAAAATCTTTTTTAACAAAAGAAGATATATCTGCGGATAAGATAAAAAAATGGCTCAAAGAAAATAAAAAGAAGCGAAATGAAGTATTTAGTCAGAATAGGAGATACATATTTTTTAAATTTGAAAAATTTGATAAATCATATCCAAAAGGTGCCGGAGGCATTGCTCTAACACCTAAAATTAGTATAGCTGTTGACAACAAAATCTATCCTTATGGAATTCCTGTATTGACACAAACAAACAAAAAAAAATATAATTTATTATTGATAACTCATGACACGGGATCCGCCATTAAAGGACCGAATAGGGGGGATCTGTTTGTTGGACGGGGAGAAAAAGCAGGATCTGAGGCTGGAAAGCTTCTTGAAAAACTAAAACTATATTATTTAACACCAAAAAATGAATAAAGACATAATGAAAGATAAAGACAGAGAATTGTGGTTAGAATTCATAAAAGAAGTAAAGCCAATTGAAAAAAATATTATTAAATCTGAAAAAAAATTTAAAACGAGAATTTCTAAAACTAATATCGGTGACGAAGAAAATACCGATACTTTTAATTATTTTGAAGCCGACCATACAGAAAATATCTTTGAAAGAATACCCGATATGAATATTTTAAAGAAAATAAGAAAAGGAAGACTTAGAGTAGAATCTAAACTTGATCTTCACGGTTTGAAATACAAAGAATCGCATGAAAAAGTCTTTGATTTCATTACCTCTTCGTATGCGAATAGAAAAAGAGTATTACTTATAATAACGGGGAAGGGAGAAAGATTAGGAATAGAAAATGGTTGGAAAGGACAAGGAATTCTTAAACAAAGTTTACCCAGATGGCTGTCAAACAAAGCTTTTGAAGAAAAAATTTCCTGGTTTAATGTTGCACCGCCCAATTACGGAGGCAATGGAGCATACATCGTATATTTAAAGAAACTCAGAGGATAAATTTACTTATATCCGAACTTTTATAAATATCTCCAATTTGTTTTTTTACATATTTGTTATCAATAACAATTTTTTTTATTTTTTTATCAGAAGCGGAGAAACTAATTTCCTCTAAAACTTTTTCTAGAATGGTATGAAGTCTTCTTGCTCCAATATTTTCAATCTCGTCGTTAACTTTTGTTGCTATTTCTGAGATTTCCATAATCGCACTTTCCGTAAATTCCAATTCGACACCTTCTGTGCCGATGAGCTCAACATATTGGCGAATTAAATTATTTTCAGGTTCTTTTAGAATTGAATTAAAGTCTGATTTTGAAAGTGCTGACAATTCTACTCTATTAGGAAGCCTTCCCTGAAGCTCGGGCAAAAGATCGGACGGTTTAGAAACATGAAATGCTCCTGATGCAATAAAAAGGATGTGGTCTGTTTTGATAGAGCCGTATTTCGTTGATACTGACGTTCCTTCAATCAAGGGGAGCAAATCTCTTTGCACTCCCTCCCGGCTTACCTCACCGGTTCCCTTGGAATTTTTTCCGCAAATTTTATCAATCTCATCAATAAAAACAATGCCATTATCCTCAACATTTTTTAGAGATTGTTTAATTAAGCTTTCTTCATCAATTAACTTATCTGATTCTTCTTCAATTAAAAAATTGTATGAATCCTTTACTGAAAGCTTCCTTTTTTCTTTCTTTTGTCCAAAGCCTTTTCCCAAAATTTCACCAAGATTAATCATTCCCATCATACCTCCTGGCATACCAGGAATCTCCATAGATTTTAATGGCATTCCTCCAGATTTAGCGGATAATTCAATTTCAACTTCTTGGTTATCTAGTTCACCATTCCTCAGCATCTTCTTGAATTTTTCTTTAGTCTGATTTGAAGCTGAGGCACCAACAAGGGCGTCTATGACTCTTTTCTCTGCATTAATTTCTGCTTTGGCAGTAACTTCCTTTTTGAAGAAGTCACGATTCATTGTAATTGATATTTCAACCAAATCTCTAATTATTTGTTCAACATCTCTCCCAACATACCCAACCTCAGTAAACTTTGTAGCTTCAACTTTCAAAAAAGGAGCCTGTGCTAACCTTGCAAGCCTTCTGGCAATTTCTGTTTTTCCAACTCCAGTAGGCCCGATCATTAAAATGTTTTTTGGCAGAACTTCATCTCTTAATCCTTCATCTATTTGTTGCCTTCTCCATCTATTTCTTAAAGCTACGGCGACCGATCTTTTAGCGCTATTTTGGCCTACTATAAATCTATCTAACTCAGAAACAATTTCTTTTGGGGTAAATGAAGTCATTTTTTACAAACAATTTTTTCCAATACAATGTTGTTATTAGTGTAAATGCATAGATCGGAGGCAATTTCTAGACTTTTTCTTGCAATTTCCTCAGCATTCATTTTACTTTTTTCTAATGCTCTTGCCGCAGCTAGTGCAAAGTTTCCACCCGAACCAATAGCCATCATCCCATTTTTGGGTTCGAGTATATCACCAGTTCCACTGAGTATTAAACTATATTCTTTGTCAGCTACTAGCATCATAGCTTCTAACCTTCTAAGGTAACGATCAGTTCTCCAATCTTTTGCTAATTCAACGCATGCTCGCATAAGATTATTTGACGATTTTTCTAATTTACCCTCAAGTCTTTCAAACAAAGCAAAAGCATCAGCAGTTGCACCGGCAAATCCGGTAATTACCCTGCCCTCTGAGAGTGTTCTAACCTTTTTTGCGTTGTCTTTCATGACTGAGTCACCAAGTGTTACCTGCCCATCAGCAGCAATTACAACTTCACCTGCTTTTCTAATTGAAACAACAGTGGTTGAGTGCCATGATTTTTTATTTTGTCTTTTCATAACTTAATGTTTAAACAATATACTAATTCTTATATAGTGTTAATAGTGTATAATTTTTAAAAAATTTCATTCTTTTGTTTAACATTATGAGGAAAAGCACAGTTAAAAGAACAACCAAGGAAACAACTATTGAAGTTGAGGTACAACTTGATGGTTCAGGAAAATCAGAAATATCTACTGGTATTGGCTTTTTAGATCATATGCTAGATCAATTATCGAAACATAGTCTTATTGACATTAAGCTCCAAGCTAAAGGTGATTTACATGTAGATTACCATCACACAACAGAAGATTCCGCAATTGCTTTAGGCGAAGCATTTGATAAAGCTTTAGGAGACAAAAAAGGAATAACTAGATTTGGTCAAGCTTTGTCAGTCATGGATGAAACTTTATCAAGAATAGTTGTTGATTGTTCGAATAGACCTTATTTGGCATGGAGGGTAAAAATTCCTAAACCAAAAGTTGGTGAAATGGATACAGAATTGTTTAAAGAATGGTTTCAAGCATTTTCTCAAACAGCTGGAATTACACTGCACATCGAAAATTTGTATGGCGAAAACTCGCATCATATTGTTGAATCCTGTTTTAAAGGACTAGCCAGATCCCTCAGAGAAGCAATCAAAATTGACAATAAAAGAGCTAATGAAATTCCTTCAACAAAAGGGACACTTGGAGGGTCACTTTAATTTTATGTCCTTATATTGCATATTGGAGAAAAAAAGTAATTCACTTGATGTAAATATTGCAAAAATAGGTTTTTCTAAGCTTGCATTTGTTTTTAGTTTCATTTGGGGTTTTTCAAATGGTATTTATCTTTATGCTTTGATAAGTTTTTTGTTTTTTATAATATCACTATATTTAACATCTTTTGGTGTTCTAGATTTTGAAGCCTTTGCAATTATCATGCTTTTAAATTCTTTTTATTGGGGGATTTTCGGCAATGCAATCTTTATAAATTTTTTAATTAAAAGTAAAAATTATAAACCAGTTCAAGTTTTAAATTCAGAAAGTAAATTCACTGCGTTGATTACAAGACTTTCAGAAATTAGCAAATGATAGATATTTCAATAGTGGATTATGGCTCAGGAAATTTGAAATCTGTATATAACAGCGTAAAGCTTTGCTGTGACAACAAGCACGGAAGCTCAAAAATTAAAGTTACAAGTGATAAAAAAACTATTGATAATTCATCACATTTGATACTTCCAGGAGTAGGTTCCTTTAAATCATGTGTAAACGGCCTTAAAAATAAGGGAACTTTATTTGAAACTATACACGACAATATTTCTTCGAAAGGTAAACCATTTTTAGGTATTTGCGTTGGTATGCAGATGCTTTTTTCTGAGGGCTATGAAGACGGAAAAACAAAAGGTCTTGGACTTATCCCAGGTAAAGTTACAAAAATTAACCCTAAACACCATAATTATAAAATACCTCACATTGGTTGGAACAACTTATTTTTAAAAAACACCCACCCTTTTTTGAATACACTTGAGAAAAATGGTCTTATCTTCAAAGAAATGCAGCCGAATGCATATTTTGTTCACAGTTATTCTTGTAAACCTGAGGATAAAAAACACATAATTTTATCTACTGATTATAGCGAAGAAATATCTGCAATGGTTGCAAAAGAAAATATTCTTGGAACTCAATTCCATCCAGAAAAAAGCCATAGTTTTGGTTTAAATTTTCTCAAATCATTTCTATCTTGGAACCCTTAATGATTTTTTACCCAGCAATTGATATTATTAATGGTAAATGCGTAAGACTATCGCAAGGCATGTTAAAACATAAAAAAATTTATGATGTTGATCCTTTAGACCAAATTAAAAATTATGAAAAAGAAGGCGCTAATTGGGTTCATGTAGTGGATTTAGATGGTGCGTTTTCTGGAAATCAAAAAAATCAAAAAAAAATTGTTGAGTTAGCTAAAATCTCAAAGTGTAATCTTCAGGTTGGAGGAGGAATAAGATCACTAGAAACAATTAGTAAGTTGATATCAAATGGTATCAAGAGAGTTGTATTAGGAACTGTAGCAGTACAAAACCCAAATTTTATTGTAGACGCTTGTAAAGAATTTCCAGGAAAAATAGCCTTAGGAATAGATTCCAAAGACAATAAAGTTTCTATTGAAGGATGGACAAAATCAGAAAATATAAGTGATACAGATTTTATTAAAAAATTTGAAGACGTTGGTGTATCACACATTATTTTTACTGATATTTCAAGAGATGGCAGAATGATAGGCCCTAATTTACGGAAATTAAGGAATATTCTAAAGTCAACAAATATGCAAGTAATAGCCTCTGGAGGTGTAGCAAATCTTAATGATTTAAAAGTTATTAAAAATCTGAAAAAAGCAAATTTAAATGGTATAATTTGTGGTAAAGCTCTTTATGAAAAAGAGTTTAGCGTTTCAGATGCATTACAAATTCTGGGTATTTAAAACATGTTAAAAAAACGTATAATACCATGCCTTGATGTTAAAGATGGAAGGGTGGTAAAAGGTATAAACTTTTTAAATCTACGAGATGCTGGAGATCCAACAGAACAAGCACTCTTTTATAGCAATTCTGGTGCAGATGAAATTACTTTTTTAGATATAACCGCGACCTCAGATAATAGAGAATCTATGTTAAACGTTATAGAGGCCACAGCGTCAAAGTGTTTTGTTCCTCTTACAGTAGGCGGGGGAATAAGAACAGTGAATGATATTGATAAATTCCTGAGAGTAGGGGCTGATAAAGTATCTATTAATAGTTCAGCAGTTTCAAATCCAAAGTTAATAAATGATGGATCAAGAATTTTTGGGAATCAATGTATAGTTGTCGCGATTGATGCAAAAAAAAATTCTTCAGAAAAAGGCAAATGGAATGTTTATACACATGGAGGAAGGAATGACACTGGAATTGATGCTGTGATCTGGGCAATGGAGGCAGAAAAAAGAGGTGCTGGCGAGATACTTTTAACTTCAATGGACCAGGACGGAACCAAAAAAGGTTTCGATATTGATCTTACAAAAAAAATCTCATCTTCGGTTAGTATTCCTGTTATTGCGTCAGGGGGTGTTGGGACGTTAGAACACTTAGCAGATGGCATAATCTTGGGTAATGCGAGTGCAGTTTTAGCGGCGTCAATATTTCATTTTGGAGAATTTTCTATAACTGAAGCAAAAAAACATTTATATTCGAAGGGCATTGATGTGAGAATGGATTATGAATAACAATTTAGAAGTTTTAGTAAAATTAGAAAATATAATTAAAACTAAAAGAAATCAAGACCCCAATAGCTCCTATACTGCAAGACTTTTTAAAAAAGGGAAACAGAAAATTGCTAATAAGTTAGGTGAAGAAGCTTTTGAGACGGTTACTGCTTTTTTATCACAAAACAAAGAAGATTTATCTGATGAAATCGCAGATTTAATTTATCATCTTTTTGTATTAATTGAGTTTTCAGAAGTTGACTTTGATAGTGTTTTACAAGTACTTAATAAAAGAATGAAAGAAAAAAGTGATTAACATAAAAACTTACGACGAAAAAAATATTTTTTCGAAAATTTTGAGAGGTGAGATTCCTTGTAAAACTGTATTTGAGAATGAGTTTATTCTAGCGTTCGAAGATATTAATCCTCAAGCTCCTGTTCATGTTCTTATTATCCCCAAGGAAAATTACTGTAGTTTACAAGACTTCTCATTAAACGCTAGTGACAAAATAATATTAGAAATGATTAGGAGTATAGGAAAGATTTCTGAAAAATTGGAATTAGAAAACGGATACAGAATTATTAGTAACATTGGTGATGACGGAGGACAGGAAGTGCCTCATTTTCATATACATATTTTAGGAAAAAAAAAAATGACTAAGATTTTGCCTTGAATTGTATTTTCTTTTCAATTTGCTTCCATAAAGTTTTTTGAATTGAGACTCCATCCATCCGATTAATTTGATTGATACCAGTTGGTGAAGTAACATTTATTTCAGTAAGTTTGTTATCTATTATATCTATGCCAACGAAGAATAACCCATTTTTTTTTAATGATGGAGAAATTTGTTTACAAATGTTCAGTTCTGTTTTAGATAAATTGGTTTTTTTTGCTTGAGCACCTAAGTGCAAATTAGCTTTAAAACTTCCTGGAGAAGGGACTCTATTAATAGCACCGACTGGTTTGCCATCAATAAGTAGAACTCTTTTATCTCCTTTGGAAACTTTGCTCATAAACTTTTGAACAACTATCTTTTGGGTGAAATTTTTTGTAAGGGCAGCAATACGTCCAATTGAATTTTTGTCTAACTTTTCAATTAAGGTCACGCCAGATCCGCCTTTGTCATATAAAGGTTTAATGACGATTTTTTTATTTTTTCTTATAAATTTTTTGATGTCTTCAAGCTCATTTAAAATATCCGTCTTCGGAGTAATTTCTGGGTAATCTAAAGCATAAAGTTTTTCACTAAATTTTAAAATTCCCAGAGGACTATTGATAAAAAAGATATTTTCGGCATTTCTTAATTCACTTTGAACCATGTGAAGGTGCAGATTTGTAACATAACTAATATCAAAAGGGGGATCCTGACGTAAAAAAATAACTTTAAAATGTGAATACTCATATTCGGAAAGGTTATTTGATATTGAAACACCACTATTTTTAAATTTAAATTTTTTACACCTTATTTTTTTTCTTTGTGAAGAAATGAAAATATCTTGAGGTCTACAAAAAAAAATATTGTGACCTCTTTTTAAACCCTCTTCAATAATTGAAATAGTTGAATCTGAGTTAAAATTTATATTTTCTAATGGATCCATCTGCACTAGCACAGACAAATTGTTTTTTGTCATTTATTTATCAAGCTTTGATTTTTTAAGACTACAAAATTGACAATTTTATTAATCTCATTAATTTCCCTAAGAACCTTATGCAATCTATTTTTCTCTTCAATACTCCTAGATATCCCAATTATAAATAGATCTTTTTTTAAAACTTGTAAAGAGTAATTGTTTGTTAGAATCAATGAGTCTAATAATAATTTTGCTCTAATTTTTGATTCTAAAAATAAATCATTGGATCTTTCTAACAGAGTGTATTCTTGTCCTATCCGGATTTCATTAAAAACTTCTATTACATCTGGCACGGACCAGGCAGATTTAATAATTTCTAGCCTTTCGAGCGATGAGTCCAAAATGCCAACCAATAAAACTTTTCCATTTGATACATGAACCCCAACATTTGATAAATTAGTAAGCTTGATGCTTGTTATTTTTGCTTTTACTTGTGAAAAAATATAAGCATCATTGACTGAAGCTTTGAACCCTTTTTCTGAAAATACTGCATTTCCAGCCATAGAAGTAACCGAGGACGCTGTACAACCACACAAATTTAAAAACAAAAATATAAAAATAATTTTTTTAAAATACACTTTCGTCATAATATTTTATAATCTAGATTTATGAAAAAAAAAAAAAAATTTATCAATCTATATTTCTTTCCTCTTATTTTCTTTTTGTGTAGCTGTCAATTAAACGAAGAAATTGCTCAAATAAGAGATAACATCAGAGATAAACTAATACCGAAAACTGATGAACAATATGTAATTCAAAAGGATACAAATCAATCAAAAATAAAAAAAGAATTTACTGAAAAAAATAAAGAGGAAACAGAGTTAATAAAAAATAGCAAAAAGAAAGAAAATTTAGATAAAAACTTATCTAAATATGACAAATCAGAAAATCAAGAAAAGATTCAAGCTGAAAAGTTTGCACTTGTGCTACCCAAATTAACAAAGAAGAAATTAGAAGAGATTAAAAAGAAAAGACAAAATTTTGTTTTACCAGACAAAATTGGCGTTCTTGTTCCATTAACAGGGACAAAATCACATGTAGGAGAATATGTAACAAATTCTATAAGATTAAAAATGTTAGATTCTTCTCTTAGTAAAGAATTCATGATTTTTGATACCAAAGGGACAGCTGAGGGAGCAAAGGAAGCTTTTTTGAATGCAATCTCAAAAAAAATTAGTTTTTTTATTGGGCCTGTTTTTTCAGATTCAACAAATTCAATTAAAGAATTAAGTGATAAATACAATGCACCGGTGTTTAGTCTGTCAAATGATGAAAACTTGATTTCAAGCAATATATACATTACAGGAATCAGTATAAGAGAGGAACTAGATTGCATATTCAGAAACTTAAATAGTTCAAGAATTAACAACTTGGGTATTATACAATACAAGAGTAAATCGTCAAAAAACATTAATGAAATAATCAGCTCAATTAACCCAGAAATAAATAAAGAATTTATTATTCTTGATAATCAAATATCAGTGGAAAAAGTATTGAGAGATTTCTCAAAATTCGATGAAAGAAAACAACAACTGGACCAAGAAAAAATTAAGGTCAATAATTCAGATCTGCCCCCTGAATTAAAAAATATAGAAATTAAAAAACTTTCAGTCTTAGATACTTATGGCCCATTACCTTTTGATGCACTTATAATAAATGCAACAGGAAATCGTTTGCTGGAAATAATGTCGTTGCTGGCATATTATGACATTAATTCATCAAATACACTTATTATGGGTACAAGTATATGGGAAAACTTTATAGCATATAATGAAAATATTTTTGAAGATGCATATTTTGTTTCAAGCAAGTCAAAAAAAAGATTAGAATACGATTCTAGATATCAGAGTAATTTTGACAAAAGCCCTAATAATATTAATTATTTAACTCACGATCTTCTAAAATTATTTGAGTTTATTGAAAATGAAGGCAATTTCCTAAATGCAAAGTTTGAAGGGATTTTGGGGACCACAGAGATTCTAGATAACAATTTTTTTTATAGAGATATATATTTAAAAAAATATAAAAATGGAAAAGTAATTAATATAGGAGAATGCAAAAATATTATTTTGGATATCTAGTAGCTAAAGTGATCTTTTAATATTTTATTAAAAGCAATAGATCTATGATCTATATCCATTTTTACTTTCTTTTCTAACTCACCAAAGGTTTTATTTTTATTGATTGGCATAAAAAAAGGATCATAACCAAATCCATTGTCTCCTCTCGGTGGCCAAACTATTTGTCCCTCTATCTCTCCATAAAATGTATTGATATGACCGTTTTTCCATAATATTGTAAGTACACAACAATATTTTGCTGAAAAATCATTGTTTTCGGTTTTCAGAATTTTTTTATATATTTCGTGCATGGCATTTTTCCACCCGCCATACAATTTTGCCCATCTAGCAGAATATATTCCTGGTTCTCCATTTAAACAATTAACACACAAGCCTGAATCATCAGAAATTACATTATAATTTAGACCACTACAACTCTTAGCCTTAATAATAGAATTTTCTTCGAAGCTTTTTCCATTTTCAATTGGCTCTTCAATATTTAATTCGAACGAAAATTTTGTAGAAACATTAACTCTTCGGAATAATTCTCTGAATTCAGTTGCCTTACCTTTATTATGCGTTGCAACTAAAAAAGTTTCATTTTTTTCAATTTTATTCATTCTTAAGAATTTTTTTTTGTATTTCTAGAATTTCATTGCAACCTTTTTCGGCCAAAGCATAAAGTTCTAAAAGCTGTTTTTTTGAGAATGTATTTTTTTCTCCTGAAATTTGAATCTCACTAATACCACTATTATTAGAGAAAACAAAATTTGCATCAACTTCAGCAACTGAATCTTCAGAATAATCAAGATCTAATAGAGGCTGACCTTCAACTATCCCACATGAGATAGCACAGATATAATTTTTAATCGGATTACTTTTTATAATCTTTCTCTTCAATAATTTGGAAACTGCAATACTTAGTGAAATGAAAGAGCCTGTAATACTTGCCGTTCTGGTGCCGCCATCTGCTTGAATAACGTCACAGTCAAGAATGATTTGTTTATTTGGTATTAGTGATAAGTCAAAAATTGATCGAATG
>MDTE01074155.1_pt1 | contig 26250 bp, 26 predicted proteins | sample 811231 | NCBI WGS metagenome assembly MDTE01 (sample SAMN05326651, study PRJNA326480) | marine metagenome | isolation source: seawater | place: Indian Ocean: Red Sea | collected 2010
AAAGAACTTTCTTCTGATATCTACTTAATGTATTGTTATAACTACATTTATTTTTGTATCTATACCTAAAGAACTATTCTCAACTGGACTAGATATATTCCTGATCTATAATTTCGTGTTTGATCTAATGTTAGACCTTCTTTGAGTGGGCTAGATCGATTTCCAAAAGTTAATCTGGATAGTAATAATGATCTAAGTTGTTTTGTAGTTGAGTCATCATTACATTATATTTTCATTAATGTTTTATCAAGTGAGGTTTTGATCTATGAACAATTTTGCTGCTATCGGTCCATTGCAATATGTGGCAATTGCAATAACAGGTGTTTTCCTGACAGGTGGATTTCTCTTTTTCTTATTGAGGGAGCAAAAAGCATTTAAGGCTAGCGATGGAAAAGCTTTTTCTTCAGAGGAAGCATGCCGAGCTTATGAGGTTGTTTTGGACAAAGTAAAAATCCTCTATGAGGAGGATGAACAAAAATCCTCTGAACTAGTCAATTTTGGCTTTCAGGTTGGATTCTTAAAGCTCCTAAAGAGTGAGGGGTTTAGCGACCCTAAGAAGTTGATGATGTATAGAGATGACTTTGGGAAGCTCGTTAATATTTTCATTCAAGCGGATAATATGTAAAATAAATGATTAGATTTTGTATTGGAAAATGCTAAATATAATTATCACTAGCCTTTTGGGGCGAATTATTGAATAAACAAATTTACTAACTTCCAGGCATTGCAGGTTTGTATGTTTCTCCTTGAGAGGCGCATTCAAGACTATCTTTAGTCGCAATTCCTGTTACAGGATTTACCCCTTCGGCGATTTTGCATAAGTTTTTTTGGTCATCACTATCTAAAACTGCGTAAGTAAAATCTGCGCCTTCAATCCTAGCTCCCGCAAAACTGCTTCCAGCGGCAATCATATTAGTGAGAATTGCGTCTCTTAAGTCTGTCTTTTGGAAGTTCACTCTGTCAGAAAGTGTGTCTGAGAGGTTTACGCCTTTAAGGTTTGAACCTTTGAGATCAGAGAGGGTAAGGACTGTTCCATGAAGGTCAACTCCACTAAAGTTTGCGTCACGAGCTACTGCGCCAGCAATAGAAGACTTGGAAAGGTCTTGACCATGAAAGTCGAATCCAGTGATATCTGATCGAACATAGTTTGGAACTTCATCACCTTGCTCTAGGCGGGCATTTGCTGGAGCAACTATCAGTAGGCAGAGCATAAACCCTAAAAATAGGCTTATAGAATGCCTTCTCAATTGATATCTGGTCATAGGTAGACCCAAAGAGCTTTATTTTGCCTTAATTGTCTAACTTTAGAAAAGCTTGGGAAAATATATATAAAACCTTTTACCTCTATTGAGGTTGGTGTTAAGGCAATTTCAGTGTGACTTTAAAATTTTAAGAATAATTGAAACTTGAGTTTTCGTATCGAATTTCAGAAAAGCCTTGATAGAACAGGTTTTGTTGAGAGTTGTCAAAGAGGGGGGACAACTGCTCTATGCCTGTTGGGCAAGGAAGTGTGGGTTCTTTTTATATCGACCATTTAGTTATAAGACTCTGTTCATGGGATTTGCTTGACCTGTGATCGCTGGTTACGTAGGATCATCGAACTCCTCCCACTGATCCAGTGATTGATTTCCGACTAGTAATAGTTCTTACCCCGATAATTGCTTCAGTAGCTTGGACTGCTTTTTGGCTATTTAGATGGGGTGTTTTCAGCCTAGACAAAGTACCAGCTCTACTTAAAGGCGAATAAACAAACAGCACCTACTTGCTTAGCCAACCTCATAAATTTGAGCTGTGCCAAATATGAGGCACTTTTTCCATGGCTTTAAAGTTATAATATTATCTTAAAAAATAAGAATACTTTATAAATTAATTCATCCAACTAATGATTTAACCTTATAGAAAAGAACTTCAAACATATTACCATTAGTAATGTTTAGTCCTTATTTAACTAATGAGTTGAGATAAATACTGGAGCAAAATTCCAGGCCAAAGCAAATTGCCTGCATGGAAACCCAACAAAGGTAGAAATCACTTCAACCATTAATCGACCAGCAAACACAGTACTTATACCTAAAGAATTTAAAGATATTAGATTTGCCACCTAACTGCGAGTTAGGGCAGGATCTGCTGACTTTTTTTAAGATTTGGTACCGTTTTGAGATAGAGGACATCGAGGCTTTACATGCCAACCAGTCTTTTTGTAGCTGAGATGCTAAAAATCAACCTATTATGGAAAAATCCACTTAGCCTGCTCCTACTAAAATTCTTTTTACTATTTTCATCTAAGCATATGACAAAAAAACAGTTGTTTGGTATTTGCTATGTTTCGGTCTGGGTTGTTATATGGGGAACGTTAGGTTCATTGATAGATCTGCCTTTTCTTAGTTCTAAGATTTATACTGCTGGTTCAATTGGCCAAGCTACAACATTCATCGTTACAGCCTTTGCTTCTATAGCTATTAGTGTTTGGCTATACCCCAAGGTATTGTCTTCAAGGCTATTGATTGGTGCTTTAGGATTAGATACAGATCAAGATATTTAGCATATTACTTAAGTCAGTATTATTGACATTATTCATAGGGATCTATAAATATGTTTTGTGATGTTCTCATGGCAACTTTGTCTATGAATTTTAATTAACCTATCTTTATGATTAACTAAATTGATCAAATAATGGAGTTATTCCAAACCTTATTATCAAAATTGAAATGCTTACCCAGGCAATTAGGAATGTAATAATTAGTTTGTTTCCAGTGAAAAATGGAAGGAAATCATTGATTTTTGCTCCGTTCTCTAGTTGTCTTTTGCATTCTTGAAACTCTCCTTTATTTAATCTGAAATAATCTGATTCCGGAATTCGTTTGTTTGAATAATTTTGCTGAAGAAGCTTAAGAATTGAAACTGCATCGTCTGTTTTGAGGCTTGCAACTATAGTGCCTGGTGACAACTGGGCCTTAACTTTCTCTAAACTTTTATTCCTCCCGATGTTATATAGATCACCATTGCGAACAACGAAAATAAATTCAGCCATGATTAAATCATCCTCTTTACCTTTTTGCTTAACATAATCCTATTAAATATAATGCGTAATCATTGTAATTTAACTTACATCAAACTAATAAAGTAATCTTATAAATGTTGATAAGGTCATAAACTTATATTGTTTGTGTTTTAAATGCCTCGATCTTCTGCCCAAAGTTGTTTAAAATATTTAAATCTAATGAAAACACACAAGAGTGGCTTTTACACTTTTTAATGGAAGCTATATAGGCTCTAGGAATACCGGCATTGGTGTTGTTGCAAAGAATTTAGTTTCTTCACTATCTACTGACCTGGTTACTTTGCTTGATCCTTTTAACAGCGGAAGGCCAGGAAGTATTGAGATCCCATCAGATCTTTCTCCTGAGAATGGCTTAAAGGGACATATTAAGAGACTTTACTGGGTGCAGTCCAAGACCCCTTATTTGATTCGCAAAAATAAGGCTAAATTCTTTTTATCTCCATTACCAGAGGCTCCTTTGTTTAGTTCAGTTAGGTCAATAGTTCTTGCGCATGATTTATTACCTTTGCGTTATATAAACCTAAATTCTCTACTTGCGTATTATCTCTTCTATGTACCTGCTGTGCTCCATCAAGCTGAATTGATACTATGCAACTCTGAGGCAACGGCTCGTGAGATTCACGAACGCATAAAAGTCCCTGTTAATAAGCTAGTTCCAATAAAATTAGGTTTTGACAGACATAATTTATACCCAAAGTATTTAGAGAGAGAAGATTTCTTTCTTATTTTGGGAAGACACAATCCTCATAAAAATCTTGATAGAGTATTGAATGCTTTTTCATCGTTACCAAGTAATGATTATCGTCTAGTCTTTGTTGGGCCTTATGATCAAAGATATACACCAAGACTCAAAGAGATTGCGAAGCAGCTGAATATATCTAATAAATGTGTATGGAAATACTGGGTCAGTGATGCTGAAAAAATGATACTGCTGAATAAATGCAGGTCCTTAATTATAGCAAGTCTATGGGAAGGTTTTGGCTTGCCAGCATTAGAAGCTATGGCTTGTGGAACTATTGTAATTGCATCTAATCAAGGTGCGTTGCCTGAAGTTGTCGGTGATGTTGCTTATATGGTTAACCCTTTTAATTCTCAATCAATAGCTAGTGCCATGTTTGAAACAATGAATGATATTAATCTCCAAACTCAGGCAAGCGTAAACGGACCAATTCAAGCAAGTAAATTCAATTGGAATAACACTGCTAAGCAAATTGAGGATATTCTCCTAGGACTTTAATCAAAAATACGAGCAAGACTCCTCTCTGTTGAGCATGCACCTTGCCAGTCATAAGGCAAATCAACATGGAACGAGTTGCTTGATTGCTAGATGTCACCCAATCCGCATTCGGAGACCATGATGTCTTAATATTTTCTTTATGAAGTTCCTAGACCCTTCAGAGCACGTGCTCATTCCTTTAACCGTCTCGGTAAGGGCGGACACGGCACAGTTGCTTCGTGAAATGGCGAGTGAAATGGGAATAAGTATGGATGAGTTATTTGGTGCACTAGCGGAGGATTCTGTGTGTGATCTCCCTGTTGCTGAACCTATAATTGATGATGTTTTCATCCCAGATCGCTGTAGTACCCTTGATCTGCTTCAAGTTTTAGAATAATTTTAATGATTGGCCTGGACCAACTTGATTACTAGGAGAGAATAAAGAATCTGAAGAGCTACATCTAGTGGAGGCAGAGAAAACTAGCCAATTTGTCGACGGACAACTTGAATTTCTTGATTGCCTTGGCCATGCTAATCATCCCGTGGAGAATTCAGAAAAATCATCTATTTGCAACGTGGAAGCAGAAATTATGACAATTACTAAAGATCCTTCTAATGAATCTTGCCCTCAAATGTTGCTCATTATTGATACAGAAACGACTGGACTTGATCCTCAAGAAAATAAATGTCTTGAAGTGGGTGCGATTTTGTTTAATGTTTCTAGTAGATGTGTGCTCGCACAACAATCCTTTTTGCTTCCAGTAACTTCAAATAACGCGGAAGCTATTAATCGAATCCCAGCTGAAATCACAAACCTTGCACAACCATGGGAGGAGGGCCTTACTTATTTAAGTAAATTGATTGATTCTGCTGATATTTTAGTGGCTCATAATGCAAACTTTGATCGTCAATGGTTTGGAAAGAACCCATTGCCGACTGTTTCAAAGGCTTGGTTATGCACTATGGATGACATCCGATGGCCTTCTTGTCGTCAACTTAGAGCAAGACCCTCGGTAAGAGACTTAGCCTTAGCCTATGAAGTTCCAGTTTGGAATGCACATCGTGCTTTGACAGATTGTATTTATCTTGCAGAGGTTTTCCGACGCTGTGATGATTTAGAGGTTCTTATTAGACAAGGTCTTGAACCTAGGAGATTAATGCGAGCACTTATTTCTTATGACTTAAGACATTTAGCGAAGGATGCTGGGTTTACTTGGAATGACCCAGTTAAAGGAGCATGGTCTAGGCGTTTAAGTGATAGAGAGGCAGAATCATTAGACTTTTCTGTTGCTTTTGTTGATAATTAGGAACTTATTCCTTACCCACATAATATATAGCTTATATAAGGCAATGCATGTGAAGATCTATCTCATCTCGCGTTAGTTAAAATGATATTTTCAGTTGATAAATAAGGGCAATGATTTATTTGGATGTCTGTTCTTGATGCACTAAAGAAATCTTTATGAGCGTATGTTCCAGCACGTGATGTTTTTTAAGGATTAAATTGTAAATACTTGACTCAAATAGTTTTTCTATACTGAATTATAATTTGAGCATACAAACTAATAAAGTGTTAAATGAATCGGAGCGGCGGGATTTGAACCCACGACCCCCACCACCCCAAAGTGGTGCGCTACCAAGCTGCGCTACGCCCCGCTAATTTAAGTTATCACAAACTCTTCAAGGATTGGTACTTTAGTCTTTAAAGTCTTACAAAGTTGACATTGAAGAAACTTATTGCTTAATGATATGTTCGGATTTTGATTGAATTTATTGATTTTAAATTTAAGCCCATTCTTTTAGTGTAATTATTCACGATAATTTTTAGTTGGAGATAGTTTGATATTTTGCTATTTGGTAGCCAACATTCAATGAATCCTCCTTGTTCGACTTTATCAAAAGAATATAATTAAAAAATTTACGCATAAGAGAAATATAAATTTGTTGACTTGCTAAATTATTTGTAAGTAAAGTAATTTATCGACTGATTTGATTTTGAATCATAAATTAGCCAATAAGAAATCATGTTGTATGTAATCAGTACTTATAGTCTGTTGTTCTCTCCACTCAATAGATGGCTCAAGATACTTTTGACTTGGCCTAGTAGAAAAGATAAGTATAAAAACAAAGAGGAGAGTTGTTATAATTAGCATTATAACTGTTTTGTCTGGAAGTTGATCATTCATTGTTTAATTGGGGTGTTATCACTTCTGAGAACACAATGGCTGACGTCCCAATTAAAATTTTTCCAAACTTCTTCCTTTAGTTTAAAACAAGAACCAGGAAACTCATCTAATAATACCTTTGTAGGCATTGCTGAGCAATAAGGTCTGCTAGCTGGTTTGGCTAGATACTGTTGATGATAATTTTCTGCGTAAAAGAACTTCTGATCTGATTTTATTTCCGTTGTAATTGTGCCAAACCCTTTTGCATTTAGGCTTTTTTGGTAGCTATCAAGACTTGAAAGTACAAGATTATTTTGGTCTGAAGTATTTGTATATATAGCTGAACGATATTGGGTTCCAGAGTCATTACCTTGTCGATTGCCTTGTGTTGGATCGTGACACTCCCAAAACATTTTTAGTAGATCACTTAGATGAATGATTGATTTGTCCCATACAACTCTTACTACTTCGGTATGACCAGTCCTCCCAGAACAAACTTCTCTATAGGTTGGATCATCTTTTTGCCCTCCTGCATAACCAACAGCTGTTGTTATCACTCCAGGTAATTTCCAAAAACCTTTTTCTGCTCCCCAAAAGCACCCGCATGCAAAAACGATTTCTTCTTCTTTTGATGTTGGTACTGAATTTATATAAGTACCTAGAACATGATGTTTAATGTTATGGGAATTGGAAGAATTCAATTTTTTGGTTTTTGGTTTGAACCAGGATGTGAGCATTGGTGTTGAATCTTTATAAGTTTATTCCGCTTGAAGTGGATCTAAGCGAATGTGGTTTAGAAGGGTAGTTACAAAGGCAAAAAGTAGGAATGGAAGGCTAAGTACCAAAATCAATCCAACGCCAACAAGAGCAAAGATCGGTCTTGATGAGCCCATTAACGCCAAACCAGCTGCAAGGCTTACAAAGATGACAGCCATCCATGCCATAACTTGCAAATAAATGTCCCCAAATGCAAGGTCACAACGAACGGCGTAAGGAGTGGTTGGGTTCATCTTACTGGCTTTAATACTTAATAGAGCTTGCTAGAAGATTGTTGATTTAATGGAAATCTTTGGTAAATGTTTTCTATTGATGGGGATGAGTTTGGGACATCAAGCAACAGCGTCTAGCGTCTCTGCTGCCTTTTCTCTTTCCCAAAGACGCTTATAAGTTCCATCAATATTTATTAAATCAGAGTGACTGCCCTGTTGCACAAGGTGACCATCCTCAAGAACCAAAATTCGATCACATGCGGCAGCTGCTGAAAGTTGGTGACTAATCATAAGTATTGTCCTGTCTCGCTGTTCTCGTATTGATGAGAGTATTGCTGATGCTGTTTTATTGTCGACACTAGCTAGGGCATCATCAAGAACAATTACTGGTGATTTAACTAATAACGCTCTACCAAGTGCAGCTCTTTGACGTTGTCCACCACTTAATGTTATCCCCCTTTCGCCCACCAGGGTATTCATTCCATCAGGGAATCCACGTACATCGTCCATAAAACGAGCTTGAACAGCCGAAGCTTCTACACGCTTATAAGATGCAGTGGGCTCACCATATCTGAGGTTCTCTTCTAGAGTATTGGTGAATAAATAACCTTCTTGCGGAACAAAAGCAACATTTTTTCGTAAATCGTCTAGCCGAAGATCTACAACATCATATTTGTCTAAATAAAGCGAACCTTCTGGAACTTCGACCATTCGGCCAAGTGCTCTTGCAAGTGTGGTTTTACCGCACCCAACTGGACCTACTACTGCGACTAATTCTCCAGGCTCTATAACGAAATTTATTTTATTAAGTACATATCTACTTGAATCTTGGTATTTAATTGACAGGTCTTTAGCTTCTAACCTTCCTGATATTTTTTGTTTGATAATATTAGGATTTATAGGATCTTTAATCTTGGGCATTCTCTTTAGAAGCTCTTCAACTCTTTCGAGACTTACCTGACCAACTTGAAATGTATTAAGGGTAAAACCTAAGAGTGCAGTTGGAAACACTAGTCTTTCTACATAAAGGATAAGTGCTACTAGCCCTCCTACACTAAGCGTTCCTTTTTCTAGTTGTCCACTTCCAATGGCTATTAACAGCAGAAGTGAAATTGAGGATATGCCCTGCAGAAGTGGAAATAATGTACTTGCAGTCCGTGCAAGTCCAATTGCTGAGTCTCTATATTTATTATTTAGTTGATTAAATGCTTTCTTTTCAGATTGTTCTTGCCCATATATTTTTATAGCACTAATACCAGATAAGTCTTCTTGAATTAATTCGCTTAGATTGGCTAATGACTCTTGTTGCCTTTTTCTTTGCTTGACCATTCTTCCGCCAAAGAGACCTACTGTCCCGAGCATTACCGGATAAAGAGCTATCGCTGCAAAGGTTAAAAAGGGGTCTATTGAGATCATTGCTGGAAGGGTAAAGCAATAGGCCAGAACAGTATTTGTGAGACTTAATACAGTAAAACCAAGTAATCTCCTTATGTTTTCAATATCACTTGTAGCTCTACTTATAACCTCGCCACTTCCCATCTCTTGTATCCAGCCAGGTTCTTGAGTGAGCATATGGTCGAATACTCGTTGGCGGAGCTCTACTTCAACTTGTCGTCCAACTCCAAATACGAGTTGTCTAGAGATAAGGCGAACAACCCCCATGCTGCTTGCAAGGCAAATGATCCAGATTGCTTGCCTTAATACATCGTTTATTGAGAAGCCTTCTTTCAAATTGTCGACAATGGTTCTGACTTCCATTGGGATAGTCACACTTAGGATGTTCACAACAACTAGAGCAATAGCTCCTATGACCAAATTTTTTCGGTGAGGTCTGAGGTATCGACCAATTAGATCCAGACGAAATGCTTTCATATTTTTTTCACCAAGATTTTCAATCTAATTAATGAGCTAGGAGGAAATGGGAAAATCCTGTAGTAATTGATTATTGATCCCTACTTCATGCAGGAACAGAATCACCCTCTTTATTCGATTGATAGAGATCATATTGATCGATTGTTAGCTAAAGAGATGCCAGAGGATGGAGATATTGTGGATTTGGCAAGATTGTATGTTCGTTATGAGGGGTTTCCAGGGGCATTAGATATTCAAGATGATATTGAAAAAACTCTAAGATTGTGGGGGTTTAGTAGAGAAACCTTAAACGAGAGGGCCCGCAAAATTTGGGAAGGTGGTTTTCGACCTGGAACAAAGGCTGAAGATGTTGTGGGCTCAGGATTTGATACGCAAGATTCTGCGGCTAAATGATTTCATCGAGTAAATCTATTATTTAGGCTCTCACCCTCATGCTTTTAAGCGATAGTGGTTCTATAAGTTCTTTTAAGAACGGCTTTTACTTAAACGACTTTTCTACTCACTAATGTCAAATCCTCAACCTTCCTGGCCTGAGATGCTCGAGATGCTTTTGCAGGGAAACGATTTGTCTGAACTACAAGCTGAAGCTCTTATGACTGCATGGCTTCGGGAGGATCTGTCTCCTGTTCAGACAGGAGCCTTTTTGGCGTCTTTACGTTGTAAAGGATTAACAGGTGAGGAGCTTTCGGCTATGGCAAAAGTCTTGAGAACTGCTTGCCCTCTTCCTTGTGAAGCTCCTAAAACACTTTTGGTTGATACCTGTGGGACAGGCGGTGATGGTGCCGATACTTTTAATATTTCAACTGCAGTTGCATTTACAGCAGCAGCTTGTGGGGCAAATGTCGCCAAGCATGGAAATAGAAGTGCTAGTGGAAAGGTTGGCTCTGCAGATGTACTTGAGGGACTAGGCCTCGCACTTAATGCACCTCTTGATGTTGTTGTAAAAGCGGTCATAAGTTTAAACATCACTTTTCTTTTTGCTCCTGCTTGGCACCCTGCTTTGGTCAACTTGGCTCCTTTGAGAAAAATATTAGGAGTTAGGACTGTTTTTAACCTCCTTGGACCTTTAGTAAACCCACTCAGTCCAAAGGCTCAAGTGTTAGGAGTTGCAAAGTCAGATTTGCTAGATCCAATGGCTGATGCAATGCAGAAATTGGGTTTAAACAGAGCTGTGGTCGTTCATGGTGCAGGCGGTTTAGATGAGGCTTCGCTTGCTGGAGTTAATCAAATTCGTTTGCTAGTTGATGGTCAAATTAGTTCTTACACAATTGAAGCCTCTGAAGTAGGCCTTGCGCCTGCTTCTATTGAAGCTCTTAAGGGAGGGGATCTTTCAACGAATCAAGAGATACTTGTTTCTGTTTTAAAGGGTAAGGGCACCGAACCTCAGAGAGATGTAGTTGCTTTAAATACTGCTTTGGTGCTATGGGCCGCTGGTTTGGAGAACGATATAAGTTCTGGGGTTGATCGGGCTTTAAATTGTTTGAACCTTGGAAATCCTTGGCAAAAGCTACAGGATCTAAAAGGCTTTCTAGGGACTCATGTTTGAGCCCTAGGGATTTCTTGATGTTGTTTTGAATATGTCATCTTCATTCGCGAAATCTGCATTTTTGGTCCTATCCGATGGCCTGCTGTTCGAAGGTAATGCTTTTGGTAATAGAGGAGTTGCTGTCGGAGAAGTTGTTTTTAATACAGGAATTACTGGTTATCAGGAGGTTTTAACTGACCCAAGTTATTTTGGACAACTTGTTACCTTTACTTACCCTGAAATAGGAAATACTGGTGTGAATCAAGATGATCAAGAGTCATCGCATCCTTCTGTGAAAGGGGTTATTGTTCGAGAATTTTCGAAAAGTCCGAGCAATTGGCGATCTACAGATTCTTTCGAGAACTGGTTAAACCGTGAGAATATAGTTGGAATTAGTGGGATAGATACTAGGTCTCTTGTTAGACATATTCGAAAGTTTGGTGCAATGAATGGAATTATTAGTACTGATGGAAAGTTGTCTCCTTTAGAGCTACTAGAGCAACTTAATAATTCTCCTGACATGGAGGGTTTGAATTTGGTGAATGAGGTTACAACCAATTCTCCATATATTTGGAATTCACATTGTTCAGTTGAATTTGATTGCAGAATCAAGAAACAAAAATCTTCTCCCTACAAGGTTGTAGCCATTGACTTTGGCATTAAAAAGTCAATTCTAGAAAGATTAGTTTCTCACGGTTGTGAAGTTAATGTTGTTCCATCAAATTCAGATATTTCTTTGGTTCTTGATTTGGATCCTGAGGGGGTATTTTTTTCAAATGGGCCAGGTGACCCAGCCGCTGTGACAGATGGAATTGACCTTGCAAAGAAATTAATTCATGAAATTGATCTTCCTATGTTTGGTATTTGCTTAGGACATCAAATTCTTGGATTGGCTGCTGGTGGAACAACTTTTAAACTTCCATATGGTCATAGAGGGTTAAATCACCCGTGTGGAACCAAGGGTCGTCTAGAAATAACTAGTCAAAATCACGGATTCGCTCTTGACCCTAAATCCTTGCCTGAAGGAATGGTGGATGTCACACATCTCAATCTAAATGACAAAACTGTTGCAGGAATTGGATTTCAAGATCGCCCAATTTTTGGAGTTCAATATCACCCTGAAGCCAGTCCTGGCCCTCATGATGCGGACAACCACTTTGCACGTTTTGTCACTCTGATGGAAGAACGTCGTCAAACCGTGGTTTAGTTCGTTTTTAATAACTACACTTCATGCGTTCGCGTTCCGGGGGATTAAGCCCATAGCCGAATTGCAACGATTGACAGTCTCGTTAAGAGGTGGTTTTGAGCAACGTCAAGGGTGTCTTGTTTTTCATTTCACAGGACAGCTTGATGCTTATTCAGAGAAGCAGTTCAAAACCTATGTAGAGGATGTGCTTAATGCAAATCTTTCTCCAGCGGTTTTAGAACTTTCAAATATCGATTTCCTTGATTCTTCTGGCTTGGGAGCTTTGGTTCAGATTGCAAAGCAATGCAATGATTCCAAGCGTTCTTTCATACTTGTTGGAAACGCAAGGGTCATACAGACTATTAAGTTGGTTCGTCTTGAAGAGTTCCTTCATTTGGTTCCAGACTTGAAAACTGCATTAACTAAGCTTGCTGCTTGACTGATTGGATTCGATCCCAAACTCCATCGGGTTCTTCTGATGAACTAGGGCCCTTGCAACTGGCCTGGCTTGGTGATGCTGTATGGGAAATGCATCACCGTTTAAGACAGTGTCACAGACCTCGTCGCTCGAAGGATCTACATCATGACGTTGTGCAAGAAGTAAAAGCTGCTGCACAGGCCAAAGCACTTCTTTTTTTGGAACCTTATCTTTCTGATGTTGAAATTAATCTTGTTCGACGAGGCAGAAATAAATCTGGACGTGGACCTCGTAATGGAGATCCAGCTATTTATGCAAAGGCCACAGGATTTGAGACAATGATTGGGTGGCTCTTTTTGAAGAATCCCCAGCGTTTAGCGCAATTATTGGATCGACTGGAGGAGAGCGAATCTCAAATTCAATAGGTTTTTCAAATGACTGCTCGTTTTGAACGTCGCTCTAATAATTCACCTCGCTCCTCTCGAGTGAATGTTAGTGGGAGAAAAAAGCAAGAAAATAACCGGTCATTTTCTAGGCCTAAGAGAAGAGATGAACAGTTTGATCAACCAGGCTCTTACAGGCCTAGAAGCGATGGAAGAAGTGATAGCCAATACAAAAGAGAAACCTCGAAAAATGAAGGTTATAGGCGCGGTCGAAAAGGTCAAGAACGTAGATTCCTGCAGGAAAATGAGTCTGAATTTTCTGCCTCAAGGTCATTTTCTAGGAAATTTAATAATCAAAGGTCCTCAGGAAGAAACTCCCGGCTAAAAACAAGAGAGGATTCCGCATTAAATGCCAGTCGAAGTTCTCATACATTTCAGACCAGTGATCCTTCAGAAAGAAATGAATCGCTAACTTCTTTTTATTCGACAGACTCTTCAGGGCGTACTGCTTCTAGCGATATCCTCTGGGGTCGCCATTCCACCCAATCAGCTCTTGAATCAGGAAGGCCTGTTCATCGAATTTGGTGCACTTCAGAATTAAGAAGCTCGCAAAGATTTTTACAGTTGATACGCGATGCAAAGTCTTCTGGAGTACTTGTCGAAGAGGTCACATGGGCTCGGCTTGGTCAACTCACTCATGGAGGTGTTCATCAGGGAATAGCAATACAAATTGCAGCAGCTGAAACTCTTGACTTGCCAACTCTGATCGAAGGTTGCAATAAATTAGATGAATCTCCGCTTCTTTTGGCTTTAGATGGCCTTACCGATCCACAGAATCTGGGGGCAATCGTTCGCTCGGCTGAGGCTTTTGGCGCACATGGATTGGTTTTACCTCAAAGGCGAAGTGCTGGATTGACAGGCTCTGTTGCAAAAGTTGCTGCTGGAGCCTTGGAACATCTTCCTGTCGCTCGAGTGGTTAATCTCAATAGATCTTTAGAGGCCTTAAAAAAATCTGGTTATAGAGTTATTGGTTTGGCGGAGGAAGGAGATACAACTCTTCCTGAGGCAGACCTTGAAGGGCCTTTGGTTGTTGTTATTGGATCTGAAGGTAAGGGAATTTCGCTCGTGACTCGACGTCATTGTGATCAATTAGTCAGGATTCCATTGCGAGGTATTACTCCAAGCCTCAATGCGTCTGCTGCTAGTGCAGTTTTTTTGTACGAAGTTGCTCGTAAAGGTTGGATGAAGGGATTATCTGGACAAGATCCTTCTCCAAGAATGACACGAGCAAAGTATGCCTCAGCTTCTCTTGGAACTAATGATCCAGCCGCTTTTAAAGACAAAAATCTAAAAGCAATTGGGTCCAATGGAAAAGTTGAAAAGCCTATAGATTTTGATTCCTCTTTTGATGATCTGAAGAACTCACCTCTAATAAACACAGAGCTGGAGGTAGATTCGAGGCCTTTTGATCAAAGTGTTTCTCTTTAGCTAGCTTTGCCAATCGTCAGGGATCACAATCCTTTAATTTGTAATTGAATTATCAGAAGGCAGAATAGTTATCACATGCTTTAGTCCGAATGGGGGCAATAATGGGGCTTCGCAGCTTCGGTAATAAACTGGGCTTTGCCTGGTGGGCCAAGGTTGAAACTAGTGCGCCTAACGTTACTTATTGGTTTGGGCCTTTTTTGACTCGTAGGAGTCTTAAATTAAATCTTCCCAATTTTTTGGATGATTTGTCTTTTGAGGGACCTAACTCAATCAAACACACATTGGTACGAGGTCAACGCCGAGAGCCACTTACCACCTGATTCAAAAGATGCTTTAAGGCTGATAACGTCACAATGAACAAACCAAGAAGTAGATGTCTATAGCTGAATGGCGTCAACAACTAAACCTTGGCAAGGTCTCATCTAGAGAGCTTGTGTCTCATCATCTAGACCGTATTAAAAAGCTAGATGGAAAATTAAATGCTTTTTTGGAGGTCACTTCAGAAAGAGCATTGAAAGACGCAGACAGAATTGATGAAGCGCGCTCTTCAGGTGACCCCCTCCCTCCTCTAGCAGGAATACCTTTTGCGATAAAAGATAATCTCTGTACGAAGGGAATAGTCACCACATGTTCAAGTCGAATGCTTGAACATTTTGTTCCGCCTTACGAATCAACTGTTACCAAAAGACTTTGGCAGTCAGGCGCTGTCCTTTTAGGTAAAACTAATCTTGATGAGTTCGCTATGGGCAGCTCAACAGAGACCTCTGCTTTCGGTACAACTTTAAATCCTTGGAATTTTACTAAAGTTCCTGGAGGTAGTTCAGGTGGTAGTGCTGCTGCAGTTGCAGCAGGCTTTTGTACCGCTGCTTTGGGTTCTGATACCGGAGGCTCGATAAGACAACCGGCTTCTTTTTGTGGGGTGGTTGGATTGAAACCAACATATGGGCGTGTAAGCCGCTGGGGCTTGGTCGCTTTTGCTAGTTCATTAGATCAGATTGGTCCTTTTACAACTAGTGTTGCTGATGCTGCTGAGGTTCTGCAGGTCATAGCAGGAAATGATCTTCGTGATTCAACCTGTCTAGATGTACCTGTTCCAAACTATTCTGCTTCACTGAATGACTCTCTTCGTGGTTTTCGGGTTGGTTTGATCCAAGAGTGTTTTGAGCATGAGGGGTTATCTCCGGAGGTCAAGAAATCAGTTTTGGCTGCGGCTGATCAAATCCAGTCCCTTGGAGCCGAAGTTATTGAAGTAAGTTGTCCTCGTTTTAATGATGGCATAGCTACTTATTACGTCATTGCACCTTCTGAAGCATCTGCAAATTTGGCTCGTTATGACGGGGTTAAATATGGATTTCGTTCAGATGAATCAGATAACTTGTCGATGATGACAACTCAAAGTAGAACTAAAGGTTTCGGGGCTGAAGTTAAACGTCGAATATTGATTGGCACATATGCATTGTCTGCAGGTTATGTGGATGCTTATTACAAGAAAGCTCAAAAAGTTAGAACACTTATAAGGCGCGACTTTGATTCTGCCTTCAATAAAGTTGATTTTTTACTCACTCCTACATCTCCTACCACTGCATTCTCAGAGGGATCTCACTCGGAAGATCCTGTCTCGATGTATTTGTCAGATTTGCTCACTATTCCAGCTAATTTGGCGGGACTTCCTGCAATTAGTCTTCCATGTGGATTTGATCAATTAGGCTTGCCAATAGGTGTTCAGCTGATTGCGAATATTTTGGATGAGAAAAGATTGCTACAAATTGCTCATCAATATGAAAAATCTGCGGATGTAATGGCGAATAGACCATCCGGTCAAGCCATACCTTAATAGCGGCAATGCTCCATATATAGTGTCTTTTGTTGAAGCTTGCCCCCTTATATTGAGTTTGCCATTAGGCTGGAGGCATGGGATTCGTTCCTCTCCACAATCACAGTGATTACAGCCTGCTTGATGGGGCTAGTCAATTGCCGAAGATGGTTCAAAGAGTCAAGGCTCTTGGAATAAAGGCTGTTGCTTTAACAGATCATGGTGTGATGTATGGAGCTATAGAACTATTGAAGTTATGTAGAGCGGCAGATATTAAACCAATAATAGGAAATGAAATGTACATAATTAATGGCTCTATTATTGATCAGCAGCCTAAGAAGGAACGCAGATACCACTTGGTAGTTCTCGCAAAAAATTCCGTAGGTTATAAAAACTTAGTTAAATTAACTAGTATTAGTCACCTCCAAGGCATGAGAGGGCGAGGCATATTTTCTAGGGCATGTATTGATAAGGAATTACTTAAGAAACATAGTGAAGGACTAATAGTTTCTACTGCTTGCCTAGGTGGAGAAATACCTCAGGCCATCTTGAGAGGGCGCCTTGATATAGCAAGAGATGTGGCAAGATGGTACCAGGATGTTTTTGGTGATGATTTTTATCTTGAGATTCAAGATCATGGATCATATGAAGATCGAATAGTTAATGTTGAAATTGTTCGGATAGCAAAAGAACTTGGCATTAATTTGATTGTAACTAATGACGCACATTACCTGACAAAAAATGATGTAGAAGCTCATGACGCACTTTTATGTGTGTTGACAGGAAAGTTGATTAGTGACCAAAAACGTCTTCGTTATACAGGGACAGAATATATAAAGTCTGAAGATGAAATGAGCAGCCTTTTTGTTGATCACTTAGACTCGGAAATTGTTCGACAAGCAATTAATAATACCGAGCTTGTTGCAGACAAAGTCGAAGATTATAATATACTTGGAACGTATAAGATGCCTAGATTTCCTATACCTAGTGGACATGATTCAGTTAGTTATCTAAAAGAGATATCCCAGAAAGGACTTTTAGAGAGATTGGATAAATCTTCACTTAATGAGATTGATGATGTATATCTTGAGCGTCTTAACTTTGAGATTGAAGTGATTAAAGAAATGGGTTTTCCTACCTATTTTTTAGTGGTATGGGATTATATTCGATTTGCACGAGAAAAAGGTATTCCTGTTGGTCCTGGTAGAGGCTCAGCAGCTGGATCATTAGTTGCATATGCTTTACGTATTACAAGTATTGACCCTGTTAGTAATGGATTGCTTTTTGAAAGATTTCTAAATCCTGAACGGAAATCTATGCCTGATATAGACACGGATTTTTGTATCGAAAGGCGAAGTGAAGTTATTGATTATGTCACCAGCCGATATGGAGAAGACAAAGTGGCTCAGATTATAACTTTTAATAGAATGACATCTAAGGCCGTACTGAAGGATGTAGCTCGTGTTTTAGATATTCCATATGGAGATGCTGATCGATTAGCTAAATTAATACCTGTTGTTCGAGGTAAGCCAGCAAAATTATCTACAATGATTGGAGAGGAATCTCCAAATCCAGAATTTCGAGAAAAATATAACAAAGATCCCTTGGTTACAAAATGGATTGATATGGCTATACGTTTAGAAGCTACTAATAAAACTTTTGGAGTACATGCAGCAGGTGTTGTTATTGCTGCTGACCCTCTTGATGATTTGGTTCCATTGCAACGTAATAATGAAGGGCAAGTAATTACTCAATATTTTATGGAAGATGTTGAGTCAATGGGATTACTTAAGATGGATTTCTTAGGGCTGAGAAATCTAACTATGATTGAGAAAACAATTGACCTTGTTGAAGAAACTATTGGCATTAGAATCAATCCAGATGAATTGCCCGCAGAAGATGCTGATACATTTAAATTACTTTCAAGGGGTGATCTTGAAGGTATTTTCCAACTTGAATCAAGTGGAATGCGTCAAATAGTTCGTGAATTAAGACCATCATCACTAGAAGATATTTCCTCAATTCTTGCTCTATACCGTCCAGGACCTCTTGACGCAGGCCTTATACCAAAGTTTATTAATCGTAAGCATGGAAAAGAGATAATTGATTTTGCCCACGAATCTTTAGAACCAATCCTTAAAGAAACTTATGGAATTATGGTTTACCAGGAGCAGATAATGAAAATAGCTCAAGATTTAGCTGGTTATTCTTTAGGACAAGCTGATTTATTGCGACGTGCAATGGGAAAGAAAAAGGTCTCAGAAATGCAGAAACATCGTGACCTATTTGTAGAAGGAGCGAGTAGAAAAGATGTAGATAAAAGAATTGCTAATCAATTATTTGATCAAATGGTTTTGTTTGCTGAATATTGTTTTAATAAGAGTCATTCAACTGCATATGGGGCAGTTACATATCAAACAGCATATTTAAAGGCACATTACCCTGTTGCCTATATGGCAGCTTTATTGACAGTTAATTCTGGTTCAAGCGAAAAGGTCCAGCGTTATATCTCTAACTGCAATTCCATGGGGATAGAGGTAATGCCTCCAGATGTAAATGCCTCTGGAATTGACTTCACTCCTAATGGGGACCGCATACTTTTTGGACTTTCAGCGGTTAGGAATCTTGGAGATGGATCAATCAAGCAGCTGATAGCCATCCGAGAAAAAGATGGTTCTTTTAGTTCGCTTGCTGATATATGTGATCGAATTCCTTCTCATGTTCTTAATCGACGAGGGTTGGAGGCTCTTATCCATTGTGGTGCTCTTGATGCGATGGCACCAAATAAGAATAGAGCGCAGCTAATAGCAGACCTTGATTTGCTGATTGATTGGGCGGCATCTAGAGCTCGTGATCGTCTTAGTGGGCAAGGTAATCTTTTTGACTTAGTTAGCTCTTCCACAGCTAATGATCAGAAGGCAGAATTAACTACTGCTCCTAAATCTTCACCGGTTTCAGATTATTCACCCACTGAAAAATTAAGACTAGAAAAGGAGTTGGTTGGCTTTTATCTTTCTGATCATCCTCTTAAACAGCTTTCTTCTCCCTCACAATTAATTGCTCCTATTGGTCTTGTCAGCCTGGATGATCAGTCCGACAAATCAAAAGTAAGTGTCATTGCCATGATTCCTGAAATCAGACAGGTCACTACTCGTAAGGGTGATCGCATGGCAATCATTCAGTTGGAAGACTTGACTGGATCTTGTGAAGCAGTTGTCTTTCCGAAGACATACGCAAGATTGTCTGATTTTCTCATGCTCGAAGCTCGTCTACTTGTCTGGGGGGCTGTTGATCGAAGAGATGACAGAGTGCAATTGATTGTTGATGACTGTAGAACAATTGATGATCTCCGCCTTTTGTTGGTTGATTTACTTCCAGAAGAGGCAAGTGATATAGGAGTACAACATCGTCTGAGAGAATGTCTTTATAAACATAGGCCAGCCAAAGAGCAGCTAGGAGTAAAGGTTCCAGTTGTTGCAGCTGTCAGAGAAGGGCCTCAGGTTCGCTATGTAAGGTTGGGTCATCAATTTTGTGTTGGAGATGTTGATGCCGCAATCACATCTTTGAACAGTAACTCTTTTAAGGCGAGTTTTAGTGACAACCTTTTAAGGTAAATCTATAGATATTTCAATATTTTATTATCTTAATCCTTTAATGAGTTAAAGGCATCTTTAACTCTTCGTATATTAGGGCGTATATTCTCTAACCCTAAGATGCTTCCTTGTGTGCTTTCCCAACTTGCGGAAAGGATGCCATAGCTCAAACCAAATAGTCCTATAAAAAAGCAAATTGCTGAACTAATCAAAGTTAGAGCAGGTGGTATCTCGGCAATTCCTTTGCTTACTAATAAGTAACTGATAATAAAGACAGACATCCCACTAAAAGTAGGAAGTCCTGTTGTAATTGCAATTCTTCGTGCCATTCTATTTGCGACTTCCTTTGGGATTGCAGAATCACGCTTTGATTTTTTGTTTTTTTTCTTTTGGGTTATGCCCTTTTTGCTAGGAACACTTGGCGAGGCCGAAATCTCATCCTCTGGTTTGAAGGATTTGGGCTTAATAGTTTCGGCCATTTTTACTAGCCTCTGATACCTAGTTTTCCAACAAGTTCTGAGTAACGTTTTTCGCTATGTTCTCGAACATAATTTAGTAAGCGTTTACGACGCCCGATCATCTTCAGTAGGCCTTTTCTGGATGAGAAGTCATGAGAGTTTCCCTGTAGGTGCCCACTAAGCTTTGATATGCGCTCACTTAGCATTGCAATCTGTACTTCTGCTGAACCTGTATCGCTGCCATGGACTTGATAAGTGTTGATTAGTTTTTGCTTTTCAGCTGTATTTAGCGGCATGTCTTGTGAAAATGGCTGATTTTAAAAGATAATTTAACTCCTTGTGCTCCTAGTTACTTGGATTCGTTGCTAAGCCAAAGCAGGCATTCTTTCAGCAAGCCTTCTATAACTTCAATATTGGGTTGTGAAAGGCTTTTATCCTGATTGTTTTCGGAAGGAAATTTGTTGCTTACTTCTGTCAAGGCTCTTCTGATTTCTTTGTCTTCATACCCAAGTGATTTTAAGGTGGCTTCTAATTCGTAAATGCTTGAGCTGTTCAGTGGAATATCTGGAATTAGCTTCGCTTCTATAGGTGAGATGTCATTGGAATCTCCATTAAACGAAAAAGCTTTGTGTCGTAATTCGATTGAAATACGCTCGGCGGTGCGCTTCCCTACCCCCTGAGCCCTAGAAAGAGTGCCATAATCTTCATTTGATATCGCGATTAAAAGCTCATCTATCTGGACTTCTTCTAATAAAGAAATTGCTAGTTGTGGGCCGACTCCATTAACACCTATTAAAAGTCGGAAAAAGTCTCTTTCTTTTTTTGTTTGAAACCCATATAAGGTTTCACTATCTTCACGCTTTACCTGATGAATCCAAAGAGTTAGTTCTTCAACGGAGCAAATTAAGTTTAGATATCGCGGCAAAAGTTGGATTTCATAACCAACTCCTGAACAGGCCAGGACAACTCCCTGCTTTTGTCCTTGTTGCCAGGAATCTATCCTTTGCCCGTTAAGCCATCCAATCATTAGGATTCCTTTGCTTTAAATATGCTTCTTGGTTTGTTCAGGCTTTTTTTTACTTCAGCCATGAGTTGCTGCTATCAAAGAACTTGTTTGTTAATTCTGACTTTATTACTTTGTTTTACCCAGGCTGGATGTACTGCTTTGAGTGGGCCACCCAAGGCAGTTTTGAAAGATGCTATTCAGGTGCAGATGCAGTTGACACATCGCTCATTGGATGAGGTTCTTGACTTGGATGAGCAAATAGTACAGATAGGCAGTGTCAACCTTGATTCAACTATGATTGTGCCGAATCAAGAAAGCAGGTTGATATCGGCTTCTGGTAGTTTTAATTGTCGATTTCCGGGTGCAAGTAATGAGGAGAATTTGCCTTTTAATCTGTTTCTAGAACGTGGTGAGAAAGGTCAAAGCTGGAGACTGGCAATGCCATCTGCTTTATCAAATGGTTTATTTATTGAATGGAACACGTATCCATTGCCAATCGAAAGCTAGCTAAGCAATTGAATTATCTGGTCTATTAATGTGGCCTCTAATATAGTCATTAAGGCTGTTCCTTAAAATAAATATTTTCATTGAGAGGGTTAAATCTTTTTTAACCTCCATCAATTTGGCATCCAAGCATTGCACCAGCTGCTCCTCCCGCTGGTATCGCCCACCATCGATCCCTGCCTCGTGAGCCAGTTGTTGCGAGTCCGGCACCTAGAAGCCCTCCTATAAGAGTTCCTTCGCTGCAATCATTGTCGTCAATAGCAGTTGGTTGGCTTTGGACTGGGCGCATTGGGGGCCTTGATGTTGCTCGGGGCGTGGTTGTACAAGGAACTTGTACTGCCTCATTCCAGATCTTTACGTAACCAGGAGAGTTTTTGTTGCCTGGAACATATTCTTCCCGGTATTCACTTGTAGAACACATGCCGGATGATGTGTAGTCGGTTCCGTTGCGATAGTTTTCTGCAACTGCCATTGGGCATATTGAGCTAAATGCAATAATTGTGGCGACAGCAAGTTTCATGATCCTTTGGGATTATGGGGAAGGGTTCGACTGATGATGAAAGAAACTCCTTTTACTCTTATTTTGACTCCAAAAAGCAATTATAGGCAAGCTTGACCTAAAGATTAGGTAGAAAATCGGCATTTCAATGACATAACAGGAGGTATTAAAACTTAATGACTTAACTCTCGTTGGCCTTTAATAAATTTCATTATAATTGAATTACAAGATTTTATTCATTGAAGATATGATGTTTTTATCGAATATTAGAAATCACTGGTGGTCTAACTAGTCTTTATGAGGACATCAAGCTCTCTCTTTTAGAATTGACTATTATATGTATCTTAATCAATTTGTAATTCAAATGTCTTATTGCTAAAGTTAGGACTCCGTTATTTATGAATATATTTTAATGGTTTCTGCTGAGCACTAAGGCTAATTATTGTCGCTGTAAATATCATAATAGATCCTACAACTGTCCAAATATCAGGCTTTTCAGCAAAGAATACTAGGCCCCATATCGTTGCAAATATAACCTGTATATAGCTAATTGAACTTGCCTTTGCAGCAGGCAACAGACTAAACCCATTTGTTAACCAAACTTGACCAAGCTGAGTTAATACTCCAACCCCTAATAGCCACATACAATCTGTCGCTTGAGGTAGTATTCCATTGAAATATACTAAAGGAATGCATATTGGTATTGATATCAATGGAAAATAATGAACAATAACTAGCTGATGCTCACTCTTTGATAACCTTCTAATCGATATGTAAGCAAGAGCTGTTAGGAATGCGCCAGCTAACGCAATATATATAGCTGTTATTTGAATATTGTATGTGTTTGAAAATAGCCATTCTGGTTGAACTATTAACGTTATTCCTGTCCATCCAAGAGTTACTGCAAGGGCGACTCTTCTTCCTATACCTTCTTTTAGTACAAACAATGCTAGTAAGGCAGTAAATGTGGGGTATGTGTATTGGATTACTGTTGCGGTGGCTAAGGGTAAATTTCCGATGGCTTCAAATACGCAAAATAATGCACATGTTCCAAGTAGACCTCTAATAAAAAGTAATTTTTTGTTATTTCCCCAAGGTGATATACCTGCTTTTTTGAGCATCAACCTTGTTATCAAAATGCTTATCACAGATCTGACTAGTACAATCTCTGAAATTGGAATTCTTTTGTCTAAATTTTTGACGCACACAGTCATTAAACTGAATGCAAAGGCACTGGCTAATAGGGACCAATAACCTTCTATTGATTCTGGTTGTTTCTGAATCCCCACTTTTTGCAAGATAGGTATGTTGAGTTGTCTGAGTTTTTAGTCTGGATGTGAAGTTATGAGCCTGATGCAGAATCTAGTGCTATGAAGGCTTTCCATTAAACCAACCATCTGCCCCTCCCCTTTTATAGAAGCACTGATGGCAACCCCTCGTTTACACCCACGCACAATTGAAGCAGTTAAAGAACGGGCCGACATCGTTGATGTTGTAGGAGAGCATGTTGTCTTGAAGAAAAAAGGTAGGGAATTTGTAGGCATCTGTCCATTTCATGATGACAGTAAACCCTCAATGACGGTCTCCCCAGCGAAGCAATTTTATTATTGCTTTTCATGTGGAGCTGGTGGGAACTCTATAAAGTTTTTGATGGAATTTAAACGTCAAAGCTTTGGAGACGTAGTTCTTGAATTGGCGAATAAATATCAACTTCCTGTCGAGACTATTGATACTTCTCAGCAGGATCGTTTACGCCAACAACTTTCTCTAAGAGATAAATTATATCGTGTACTATCTCTTTCTGCCGGATGGTTTTCTGATCAATTAAATACCCCAGAGGGGGCAAAGGCTCTTCACTACTTGAACAAAGTACGTGGTTTGAGCTCTGGGACTATTGAGTCTTTTAATTTGGGATTTGCTCCAAATAAATGGGATGGTTTGCTCACATATCTACAACAAGTTGAACAATTGTCAACTTCATTGCTTGAAGCCGCTGGATTAATTGTTCCACGTAAAGGAGGCAGTGGTTTTTATGACCGTTTTCGTAACCGTGTAATAGTCCCAATTACTGACCGCCAAGGAAGAGTTGTTGGCTTTGGTGGACGGAGTCTAGATGGCGCTGAACCTAAGTATCTCAATTCTCCTGAAACAGAAGTTTTCGAAAAAGGCCAGCATCTTTTTGGTCTTGACAAGGCTTCTAATTCTATTCGTAAAAATGATAGAGCAGTTGTTGTAGAAGGTTATTTTGATGTTATTTCTTTGCATGCCGCAGGTGTTGATAACTCTGTTGCTTCTTTAGGTACTGCTCTTAGTAGTCAACAAATTACTCAGCTCTGCCGATGTAGTGATAATAAACGCATAGTCTTAAATTTTGATGCTGATGGTGCAGGAGTTCGAGCTGCGAATCGAGCTATTGGCGAAGTTGAACGACTTGCCATGCAGGGTCAGTTGGACTTACGCGTACTTCAGTTGCCATCTGGTAAAGACCCTGATGAATTCCTTAGGGATCATGGATCTGGGGAGTATAAGTCACTCCTTGACCAGTCTCCTCTTTGGCTTGACTGGCAAATAGATCAAGTTTTCCAAAACCTTGACCTTAGTAAGTCTGATCACTTTCAGCAGGCAGTTTCTGGCTTGGTTCAGCTTCTAGGTAAGTTGCCTCATTCGGCTGTTCGAACCCACTACCTTCAAAAAGTCTCTGAGCGATTGAGTGGAGGCCAAGCTCGCTTAGCTTTACAACTTGAAGAAGATCTTCGTAAGCAAGTTAAAGGCCAGCGTTGGCATGGCCGATCTAATCGCTATGACAAACCGGGTGATAGTAACCATCGTGAGCGTAATGAAGCGGAGATTTTGCGGCTATACCTTCATTGCCCTAACCATAGAGCTTTAATTCGTCGAGAACTTCGAGAGAGAGACTTGGATGATTTTGCCTTACAACATCATCGATTGCTTTGGGCTGCGATAACAGACTTGGAAGAAACTAATATTGGTGCCGGTCGTGTTGAGGCTATTAGCCGCGGAGCTGACACTGGAGAAGATTTGGTCGACATCGATTTGCCAAGTTTGCTTACTGATCAACTGATGATTGAAAACAATTCGTTATCCACGCGTCTTACCCTTCTCTTGAAACCAGGAGAGGTTCAGCTTGTCGCTATGGCAGAACCATTACACCATTTTCGTGGAACGACTGCAGCTTTAGAACGTCAGAAATCACTAAAGCGTTGTAGACATCTTTTGGAGGCATGGAGTGGGCAGAGGCTTGAGACCTTGGAGAAATGTATTTCCACTCTTATTGAAGAAGAACAAAAACAACCAGATGAGACGTTCGATATGGAACAACGAATAGAGCTGATGTTCCAGGAGCTAAATAGCGATGCTTTACATTTTCAAGAACTTTATTACAGCGAACGCAAACACATGCTTCATCTAGACCAGCAACGATGTGCAGGGTATGGCAATAATGAGCCTATTTCAGCTTAACCATCATTTTCTATACTTAGATCACATTTGAGACCCTTTATAAGTTACGTATTTGACTTTTATCTATTCCTAATGTTGTTTAGGCATTCAATCGCTATTCACTATGGAATCATCTTTTCAGTTTGACCTGGCAAAATGTAACCTTGTTAATTACTTATGGCCTCATTTTGTTGATAAGCTAGGCCTCGAAAAGGCTCAGGCGGCCGTCCGTCAAGCATTAGATTTGCAATTAATGAATGGCAGTTCAAGAACTCTGCCTATCCTCTTCTTTGAGACGTGTGGTGTGGCTTTGGCAAGGAAGGATCAGATTCGTCAAAGTACAGGAATTACCTGTAATAGAGAAGGTATGATTCTAATATTTAGTTCCAAAGAAAATGTCGCTCAATTACTTCAAGAGACTTAAAATTGACTTGTTTCAATTATAAACAATACTTCTTAAGGATTGATATTACTTCCTTAGGCCTGTCTTCCATATAGTAAGCCTCGTGTTCTTTCTCTCTTATTGTATCCCCTATACGTGTTGATCTTTCTATCGCGCCTTTTTTATACCATTCATGTACTCTCTTCTTAGAACTTATTACGCCTAGTGGCTTT
>MDTE01130935.1_pt1 | contig 26245 bp, 26 predicted proteins | sample 811231 | NCBI WGS metagenome assembly MDTE01 (sample SAMN05326651, study PRJNA326480) | marine metagenome | isolation source: seawater | place: Indian Ocean: Red Sea | collected 2010
TCCAAGTTCGGCTAGCTGTCTAGACAGAACAATTGTACCGTCCAAATGTGCAAAAGTTGTGGCAGGAGCTGGATCAGTCAAATCATCTGCAGGTACATAGATTGCTTGAACTGATGTAATTGATCCATTAACAGTTGAAGTAATTCTTTCTTGTAATGCTCCTAAGTCTGTTGCCAAGGTTGGTTGATACCCAACAGCTGAGGGAATTCTTCCAAGCAAGGCGGAAACCTCAGATCCAGCTTGAGTGAATCTAAAAATATTGTCTACAAAAAGCAATACATCCTGACCTTCTTTGTCTTTAAAATATTCAGCTTGCGTTAGACCCGTCAACGCTACTCTAGCTCTAGCTCCCGGGGGCTCATTCATTTGACCAAACACTAAGCCTGTCTTATTTAAAACTCCGGATTCTTTCATTTCCATGTATAGGTCGTTACCTTCTCTAGTTCTCTCTCCTACTCCAGCAAAAAAAGAATATCCTCCTGATTCCTTAGCTACGTTATTAATTAATTCCATTAGAAGAACGGTTTTACCAACCCCTGCTCCACCAAATAATCCAATTTTTCCACCTTTCAAGAATGGTGCTAAAAGATCAATGACTTTAATTCCAGTTTCAAAGACTTCAGTTTTTGTACTCTGGTCTTGAAAAGTTGGCGCTTGTTTATGTATTGGATAAAGCTCTTCAGATGCTATTTCACCTTTCCCATCAATAGGCTCCCCAACTACATTCATCATTCTTCCTAAAGCTGCTTTACCGACTGGAACACTAATAGGATTTCCAGTATCAAGAACTTTAGCTCCTCTTTTTATACCATCTGTAGTATCCATCGCTATACACCTAACTCTTTTACTGCCAATTTGTTGTGCGACCTCAACAACTAAGTTCCACTCTTTCTCGTCAATTAAATTATTAGAAATCCTCAAAGCCGTGTTGATTGGGGGAAGATCACCGCTGAACTCAACATCGATTACAGGCCCCAAAACTTGAACCACATTCCCAAATTTATCGTTATTCATAATTTTCTCCTTTATTTAACTGCCTCTGCACCATTAACTATATCCATTAATTCTGTAGTTATTGAAGCTTGTCTAGTTTTATTAAAAAGTTTGGTTGTCTCTTTTATTATATCGTCAGCATTTCTTGTCGCATTATCCATTGCTGCTGTCCTAGCAGCATGTTCACTGGTAATGGCATCTAGCATAATACTAGATAAAATTAAGTTAAAAAATTGAGGAAAAACAATATCAATAAAATCTTCAACGTCAGGTTCTATTAATACGTCATTAGCATCAGAATCAGTTTCATATGTGTCAAAAGGTAAAACTCTAATAATATTTGGCTCTTGAGTAATAGCACTTATAAACTTGTTATACCCAATGTATACATTACTGACTTCATAATTTAAAAATTTTTCTAAAATCTTTGGAGAAATCTCAGATGCAACTTCTTTGAAATTTTTTTCAGTAAAAGATATATCTTCTTCTAAATAACCTTTATCCTTAAAGTAGTCTTTTCCTTTTTTTCCTATATATATTTTGCCATGAAAAGTTTTATCGTCTTTGTCAATTTTTCTGAACAAACTTGTATTATAAGAACCACATAATCCCCTATCTGATGAGATTATTATCAACAGATCGTTATCTTCATCTCTTGATTTTAAATATTTTTCGCCATTTTTAGTGGACATCTTGGATAGGGTAGAAATTATTTTTTTGTAAGCATCATAATAAGGCCTGTAAGAACCTATCATTACTTGCGTTTTAGCATATTTAACAGTGGCAATCATTTTCATTGCCTGCATTATTCTTTTAGTGCTTTTTACACTAGAAATTTTATTTCTTATTTCTTTTAAACTTGGCATTAACCTTGATAAACTCCTTTGAATTTCTCAAGTGCAGTCTTAAGAGATGATATAATTTCATCTGAATAATCAGATTGTAATGAATTCAAAAGGTCCTTATGATTTGCATCAAAAAATTCATATAATTTTTCTTCAAAAGCAGTAATTTGATCAGCATTAACGTCATCAGCAAATCCATTTGTAACTGCAAATGCAAGCAATACTTGTTTTTCTACTGGTAGAGGAACATATTGGCCCTGTTTTAAAGCTTCAACTAATCTAGATCCCCTTTCTAATTGTGATTTGGTAGCCTCATCTAAATCTGATGCAAATTGTGAAAAAGCCTCGACCTCCCTGTACTGAGCCAAATCCAGCCTCAATGTACCTGCAACCTTTTTCATACTTTTTACTTGAGCTGAACCTCCTACTCTTGATACAGACAAACCAACATTAATTGCTGGTCTGACCCCAGAATAAAATAAATCCGTCTCTAAAAATATTTGACCATCTGTAATCGATATAACATTAGTTGGTATATACGCTGAAACATCTCCTGCTTGTGTTTCAATTATTGGTAAAGCAGTCAAAGATCCTCCACCCATTTCATCACTCATTTTTGCTGCTCTCTCTAAAAGTCTTGAATGCAAATAAAATACGTCGCCGGGATATGCTTCTCTTCCCGGGGGTCTTCTTAACAACAGAGACAATTGCCTATAAGAATAAGCATGCTTTGTTAAATCATCATAAATAACTAGGGCATGTTTTCCATTATCACGAAAAAACTCTCCGATTGCACATCCCGTAAAAGGCGCAAGGAATTGATAAGGAGCAGGGTCACTTGCATTAGCTGCGACAACCGTAGTATATTCAAAAGCTCCATTCTCTTTAAGTTTTTCAACAACTTGAGCGACTGTAGATTGTTTTTGGCCTATTGCAACATATATACAATAAACACCTTTACCTTTTTGATTAATTATTGTGTCAACAGCGATAGCGGTTTTGCCTGTTTGTCTATCACCTAAAATTAATTCTCTTTGACCTCTACCAATTGGAATCATTGAGTCAATAGCTTTTATTCCAGTTTGAAGTGGTTCATTTACAGATTTTCTTGCAATAACACCAGGAGCTTTTATTTCCACAGGTTTAAAGTCGGTAGATTCAATCTCCCCTTTACCATCTACAGGTGCCCCTAGCCCATCCACAACTCTACCTAACATTGAGTCGCCGACACCAACTTGAGCTATCTTTCCGGTCCTCTTAACTTTATCACCTTCCAAAACAAGGCTGTCTTCACCAAAAACCGCGACACCAACACTATCTTCTTCTAAATTTAAAACAAGACCAAGAACTCCATTATCAAACGATACTAGCTCACCTGCCATCGCCTGATCAAGACCATATACTTTTGCAATACCATCACCTACGGATGTTACAGTTCCAACCTCATCGGATTTAAAATTTAAATCCATTCCTTGGATTTTGCTTTTTAGCTGATCACTAACAGTTTGAATATTACCTTCTGACATTTTAAAACTCCTTGTAATTAAATATTATTAAACTTTTCTAATTTTCCTCTAACTGAACCATCATATAACTTGTCTTCAACTTGCAAAATAATTCCACCCACAATTGAATTATCAATATTATAATTAACTTCTAAATTAGAACCCCAAATTATTTTTAATTCTTCATTTATCATATTCTTTTTATTATCATCTAAACTTGCAACATAAACATCTATTTTAACTCTGTCTAAAATTATTCTGAGTTTTTTTAAGAAAAATTCATATGAATGTATCAGATCACTTAAAATATTAAAATCAATAACAGTTTTAAAAAAATTTAAACTACAAGTTGAATCACCAATTATGTCTTTTATAACTGACATTTTAGATTCGGAATTGTGAATTTCATTTGTAAGAAAAACTCTTACTTCTTTATTTGTGGAAGTAATATCTGAAAATTTAACCAATGATGAATATATTTCTTTCAATTCTTCTTTTGAGGAATCTGAAGCAGTTATGGCTTGAAGAAAATCATTAATTGTTGCCGACGACATCGTTTCTTACCTCACCTAAAAAGCTTTTTATAATCTGGGTATCTTTACTCTCATCAAACTCGCTGCTTAGTTCATGCTCAGCCAGCTTGACTGCCTTATTTAAAATTTCATCTTCAATTTGATTATTAATTTTTTTGGATTCTAGCTCAATAATTTCAACAGTATCTTTTTCAATCAATTTAACAAGAGAATTGGCATTATCCATAATTTCTGAAACTTTATTCTCATCAACCTTATTAGAATTATCTCTTAGCTCAGATACCTCTGAGTCGATCTTGCTAAATTTTGAAGAGTTTTCGTCGTAAACTTTTTGTGCAGTTTCAATTATATCTTTTGCAGAATTTATAGAACTTTCAATTTTTTGGCTTCTAGCCAAGAAAAAAGATGAAACTGGTTTTCTAAGAAAATAATATAATATCCCTATAAAAACCGCCAAGTTAAGTAGATGCTGAGATGCAAACTTAAGCTGTCCTAATAAATCGATCTCTTCAGCCATTTATTTCATCCTTTCCTTTATTATTAATGAAACCTCTCTGATTTTTCTTGATATATCATCACTTCCAGATTTAATTTCATCAACAGAGAGTTCTTTAATTTTATTTAATATTTTAGCAGATGAAAGATCTTTTCTGGATTCTTCAATTTTAAGTATTGATTTATTTTTTGCTTCTTTGATTAAATCCTCTGCAGATATTTTAGCATTACTGATTTTTTCAACAGAAGTTCTATCAATTTCAATTCTATATTCATTCATTTTTTCTAAATATTGTGATTCGAGATCCTTAGCTTGCTCCGTCATTGAATCTGCACGCTCGAGTCTGACTGAACTTTCAACATCTCTATCATCTTTAAGCTCTAATAGAGGCTTAAACAAAAATTTATTAAGAAGTAGCAATACAGATATATAAATTATTAATTCGAAGAAAAAAGTTCTATCAACGCTTAAAACATTTGATGAGTCAGCAGCATTTGTAAAATTTGAGAAAATTAGAAAAAATAAAAAAAACTTAGATCTCATAATCAATTTCGATAAAACTTATACAAAAGAGGCGGCGCTATAAAAGTTGTAATCATTACCATAATCGTGACCGCAGAATACTCGCTCTTTGTTAAGACCCCCGATACTAAACCCATAGAGGCAAAAATTAGCCCTACTTCACCTCTAGGAATCATCCCTATCCCTATGACAAGCTTATTAACGTTCAAATTATATGCACCAAAACCGCTTATAACCTTACCAACTATTGCAACTATGGATAGAACTACGGCTAAAATTATAACAGCAATATTTTCCTTAATAAAGGGGTTAAAAGAACTAATGTCCACAGCTGATCCAACCATTATAAAAAATATAGGAATAAAAACATCTGCTACTGGTTTGAGCCTGTCTTCAATCAAATCTTTTTGATGGGTTTTAGCTAGAAGCAATCCCGCTGCAAACGCACCTATAATTGGGGCAAGGCCTGCTAGTTTAGCAAGATAAGCAAAAATAAATGTATATGATAGAGCTCCTAACAGAAGGCTCCCTCTTGCTTTTAAGCTATGAACAAAAATAAATAGTTTTTTTGTGAATAAATTTCCAATTATTAAAGCTAATATTAGAAAACCAAATGCCTTTGCAGAAATTATCAAAATTGAAGGAATACTTATTGAGAAATCTGAACCTGTTCCACCAGTAGTTGCTATTATTCCACTTACAACTGCAAGAATTATCAAACCTAATACATCATCAATAACAGCAGCTCCGAGTATTATTTTTGATTCAGTTTGGTTTAACTTTTTAAGTTCGGATAAAACTCGGGCGGTAATCCCAACACTAGTTGCGGTCAAAGTGGCGGCTACTGTCAATGCTAATAAAAATAGTGAGCCCTCGGTAGCAAAACTAATAAAACCCATGTCAGCTAATATATAAATCGTGTAATATCCAAAGAAAAAAGGTGCAACAACACCAATAAGCGCAACAATTAAAGATGGTAAGCCAACTTTGATTAAATCGTTCAAATCTGTTTCTAAACCAATTTCAAAAAGTAGTATTGCAACCCCTATTTCGGCAAGAAGATGAAAGAAATGATATCCTACCTCACCATAAAGAGGTATAAGTCCCAGGACTCCAAGTAGAACCCCAGCAATTAGTTCACCCAATACCTCAGGTTGCTTAAATTTTACAAATATTGAACTTACTACTTTTCCAGCAATAAATATACTAGCCAAAGCTATAAAAAAACTTCCTAGTGTATAAGTATTTGAATCCTCTAATGACATATTAATTGACCAATTAACAAAACAAATTTTCTCATGAAAAAAACAGGTAGTCAAACATGGTACAATATATTTTAAAAAATAATATATGGTTTAAGAATTAATGCCTAAAAAAAAACTTTTAGAGTCTATAAATGAATTATGGAACAATCAGTACACATATTTTATATTGATTGGATTTATTGTTGGAATTTGTACTGGGTTTTCTAATGTAATTTTTCATTTCTTTTACAGTAAAATAACTTCTCTCTTTTTGGATCCATTATCAGAGAAGAATATGGTTATATTCGGCACTTTGATTGGGGGTTTAATTTTATTCTTTATGACTTACATTAGTAAGAAAAATGACATTTTAGGGTATAGATTTCATAACTTTATTCATACGGTTTCCCAGGGTAGTGGAATAATAACCATTAAAGAAACGATATTAAAAGCAGGCTCACAAATAGTTTCACTTGGCTTTGGTGGTTCAGTTGGACAAGAAGGCCCAATGGCTCAGCTAGGCGGATCGATTGGAAGTATAATTGGACAAAAAATAAGGATAAAAAAATCTGATTTGAAAATTTTCATAGCTTGCGGAATTGCTGGTGCAATCGCAGCTACATTTAATGCTCCAATAACTGGAGTGCTTTTTGTCGAGGAAGTAACTCTTTTAAGAAATATTAAAATAAGAAGCTTTTTGCCAGTCGTTATATCTGCTGCAACAGCAACTGTTGTTGCAGGTTTTTACAGTGGTGAAAGTAATATTTTTTATACAATAGATTTTCTACTATTAAGTTATAACGAATTATTAATATATGCTTTGATGGGCTTAGTTATTGGTCTAATGTCTTCTTTATTTACCAAAATGCATTTTTTTATTGAAAATAAGTTTGAAGATATTTTTCCCGAAACCAGAATTAGACCCATAGTGGGTGGTTTGCTTCTTGGTTTAATAGCTTTTATACCCTTTGGAATTGGCTTGGAAATACTAGGAAATGGTTATTCGGCTATTCAGAAAGCTCTTTCATCAGAATATACCCTTTGGATTGCTTTTGGAATTTTAATATTAAAACCTATTGCCACGAGTATTACTTTAAGTAGCGGTTGGCCAGGAGGAATATTTGCACCAGCAATTTTTATGGGGGCTGTGTGCGGATTCTTGTTTGGCTATGGTGTAGAAAATTTATTTTTTATTGATTTAATATATCCGGGTGAACTTTCAACTTCTTATTCAATTGTTGGAATGGGAACTTTTCTAGCTGCTATGACGCAAGCCCCATTAACTTCAATATTTTTCACTTTCGAATTAACTCAAACTTATCAAGCGGTGCTACCTGTAATGATAAGTTCAGTTATTGGTACGTCTATTTACAGATTAATAATTGGGAGATCTTTTGAATCTTGCTATTTGAAAAAAGAAAATATAGAGATAGTTCAAAATGAGGAGTCGAATATTTTAAGTAATATCAAGGTTAGCGATATTATGAGAAAAGATGTTGTAACTATTCCTGAAAAAATGACGTTGGGAAAATTTATCGAATTTTTGCCAACAACTCAATTAACAACTTTTCCTTTAATTGATGAGGATGATAATCTTTCGGGTATCATAAGCGTTCAAGATTATAGAGGTTGGGTATTAGAGGAGGATTTAAAAGAAGTAATAATTATGAAGGATTTAGCCTCAACCCAAGTCAACACAGTAACTCCGGAGGAATCTATGTTAGAGGTTCTCAAACATTGGGATAAAGGAGATATGCTACCAGTAGTATCTAAAACCGGTTCATTAAAAATTGTAGGCATTTTGGCAAGAAGAGATGCATTAATTGCTTATAATAAAGCTCTAAATGATGACACTTCATAGTTTACAAAAGAAAGTGTATCTATTTTTATTAAGTATATGTTTAATTTCTAATCCAGTTGCAATAGCCCCAACTTTAGCAATTAAACCCAGTGACGGCTCAATAGAATGAGAAAATTCAAAATACATTCCTTTTGTATTTAAATTTTCGTTTTCTTCTTTATTATCATTAATTCTGTAAAAAGCACCTGAAACCTCATTGTTAATCAGATAATATACTGGCTCTTTATTTTTATAAATTGTTGGGACTGATTCCTGAATTATAAGATCCTTTAAAAGCATTCCACCTTTTGAAACCTTCATTTTCTTTCTACCTTCTCTATTCAAATTAATAAAGTCTTCAGCAGCACTTATATTCATAACACTCATGCCATAGGTGCCTGAATTATTTTTAATAAAAACTTCCCCACTGGAAGATTTCTTATTCAATAAAGTGAGTTGTTGTTCAATTATTTTAGCAACCCTTACCCTATCTTCTAAACTCTCTATATTCACTTTTTCAACCAATTTGGTTTCTAAAGAAAATATTTTTTCATCAATATTTAATAATTCAGAAAGTTCACTGACTAATTTATTGTAAAAAAAGAAATGAATATTTTTTTTTCTTGTATGCCATCCAACTTGAATAGGTGGAACTATAGCTTGAGATATGTTTAATAAAATTTCCGGGAAAAAATTAGAAAAATCATTATTTATGAGTATTAAGTCTGGAACAAAATCTCCAGCGATAATTTTATTATCCACTTTTTTAATTGTTGTAGCGTTAACTTTCGTTGGACCCGAGGAATTAAAGTCAATTTCAAATTCAGCATCATCCTCAACAATAAGACCAACTTTAGATTCAATGCCAGATTTATATAATATCTTCTGGAGCGATAAGATATTATCCCAATAGAATGGGTTACGTGTGTGAAGTTCAGGAATAATTAAAATTTTTCTGACTTTATCGTTCTTGTTTCTAAAAAAAGATTCGACATTTTTTGAGGCTAAGTCAATAAATTTATCAGATAAGTTATTAAAGCCCGCTGGAAAAATATTTGTATCTACAGCCGTTATTTTTTTATCAGAAACTCTAATATCTGTTGAGGTGTAAAAAGGTGGTTCAGACTCTTTGGTTTTTTCAAATAGCCAGTTTGATATCAGCTCTTTATTATTTGAAATTAGTGAGTTTATTTCCTTAATTATGCTCATTTTATTTTATAATAGAATTTATTTAGAGAAATATTCTATTGCATCAATTATTTTGACTAAATCTGCACCCTTAACAATATAACCGTTAATTACAAACGAGGGAGTTGAATTTAATCCTATTTTTTTTGATTCTTCTCTATTGCTATCCACATGATCTAAATATTTTTTATTTTTGTAATTATCTAGACATGTTGAATAATCTTGAGTTGAGATTTTAGAGTTTACAAACTTATTGAAATATTCTATTAAATTATTTTTACTAATTATGCTTTGATTTTCGAAAACAAAGTCATGAAATTGCCAGAATGATGTTGATCCAAAATTATCATAAATACAAGAGGAAAACATTGCTGCATCTTTAGCCCAGTCATGAAAACTTAAGGGTAAATGTTTATAATATATTCTAATTTTATCAATATAATCATCTCTTTTTAGAACTGTAAGTACCTCTTGAGCTGCATACTTACAGGCTGGGCACTGAAAGTCTGAATATTCAACTATTATTATTTCTGAATTTTTATTGCCAATATAAGGTGTGTTATCTAAATTAATTTGATTCATTAAATTTTCATTTCTGCTAGGCCCTGAAACATCAATAATTTCAGGGTTAAAAATAAAATAGTCGCCATTATTTGATATTAAAAAATAAAGGACTTGTGGACCCTCTTTGGATTTAAGAACAAAAGCACCTTCTTGAAATCCTTCAATCTTGGAAGGTTTGTAGTTACTTAAATCTACAATATTCTCCTTAAAAAACTCTGGAAAATTTTTCTCAAATTTTTCTAAAACTTCACCCCTGCTAACAACAGATATATTTTGATTTTGTTTTTTAATCATTTCACATGAGCACAGTGAAATAAAAAATATAAAAACTATAATTCTCTTCATTTTTCTAAAACTCTTTTAAAGATAAGTTTAGCGTTAGAAATTAAACCATCAAATTGAAAAGCATTATTTATTTCTGATGGGCTTAATATTTTTAAAACCTCAGCATCATTCATTAACAAATTTTTAAAATCTTTATCACTATCCCAAGCCTCATGAGCAATTCTCTGAACAATTTGGTAAGATTTTTCTCTGCTTAATTTCTTATCTATGAGTTTAATTAGAATATTTTGCGAAAAAATAATTCCATTGGTTAGATAAATATTCTTCATCATTTTTTTGGATAAACATTCAATCCACTTAACAAATTATTAGCTCTCCTAATCATAAAGTGAACCGCAATACAATTATCGGGGCCGATTATTCTCTCCACTGAGGAGTGGCTAATGTCTCTTTCGTGCCATAATGGTATATTTTCAAATCCTGCCGCCAAATTTGATCGCACATACCTTGAGATACCCGACAAATTTTCAGATAGTATTGGATTTCTCTTATGTGGCATAGCCGATGATCCTTTTTGTCCTTTTGAAAAAGGCTCCTCAACCTCTAAGACCTCCGTTCTTTGAAGATGTCTAATTTGGATTGAGATTCTTTCAATACACGTTGCAATAAAAGCCAATGAAACAAAAAAATCGGCATAATAGTCTCTATTTATAATTTGACTTGATATTGGTGCTGGATTCAATTTTAATATTTTACATGCTCTTTTTTCTATCCTAGGTGATATATTAGAATATGTCCCAACAGCTCCAGATAATTTTCCTATGGAACAATTCTTAATCGAATTTTCAAGTCTCAACTTGGCCCTCTTGGCCTCATCAAGCCAATTCGCGGCTACTAATCCAAAGGTAGTCACCTCGGCGTGTATGCCATGGGATCTTCCAATCATAGGAGTTTTTAAGTATTTTTTAGAGAGCTTAATTAATGTTTTAATTAATATTTCAAAATCCTTCAGAATTAAAAGACCTGACTCTTTAATCTGAAGTGAAAAGGCAGTATCTAAAACATCAGATGATGTTAATCCTAGATGAATATATCTAGATTCAGGACCTATATATTCGGAAAGATTAGTCGTAAAAGCTATTACATCGTGTTTAACAATTTTTTCTATCTTCTCAATTTTCTTTATATTAAATTTAGCTTTTCTTTTTATTATATTTAAAGATTTTTTAGGAACCACACCTTCAACTGCCCAAGCTTCACAAACTGCTATTTCAACATCAAGCCATTTTTGATATTTATTTTGATCTGACCAGATTTCAGCCATATCCGGAGTAGAATATCTTTTTATCATTTGATAAATCAATTATATTCAAAATTTATAATTTAATAAAGTTAAATCATTAAAGATCTTTTAAGTAAGTTTCTATTTGCTTGTTTATAATAGATGAATTCTTTATAATCTAATATGAGTCCATTAAGAGTAATCTTCTCTATTATAAGTTCAATTGCTGGTTTTTATATTACTTTGACAAATTTAAAATCTGCCGGAAATCTTATACTTCCTTATTCTGTAGGAATAGGTCTTTTTTGTGGTTTAATAACTTTCTTTTTTGTATATTATTCCGAAAAACTATTTAATGATTTGAGCGCTAAGGCATTGGTTGGGGCTACTATAGGAACCGGGGCGTCATTATTATTCTTTCTTACTTTTGCATATTTTTCAGAGATAATTGGTTTAAGTATTAAATATCCCCCTTATACATATCCAATTGTTTTTCTTTCCGTTTTATGTTTGGGTATTGCTGTTGGACTTAAAAAAGGTTCTAACCCTGATGCAAAAAATAATTCTGATGATGAATTTTTTCTCGCAAAAATACTTGATACTAGTGCAATTATTGATGGAAGAATTTCAGATGTTTCTGAAGTTGGATTTTTAGAAGGCACTATAATTCTTCCACAGTTTGTAATACGTGAACTCCAATTTATAGCCGATTCAAATGATAATTTGAAAAAAGTAAGAGGCAGAAGAGGAATGGAAACGCTAAAAAAAATGCAGGATCAAAAAAATTTAAAAGTAAAAATAGTCGATAGAGATTTTACGAATATTAAAGAGGTTGACCTTAAACTTGTCAGATTAGCCAAAGAATTAAATGGTCAATTAGTCACAAATGATTTTAATCTGACTAAAGTTGCAAATCTTCAAGGCATTAAAGTTTTAAATGTTAATCAACTAGCTAATTCCTTAAGGCCAGTAATATTACCTGGTGAGCACATGAATATTAAAGTAATAAAAGAAGGAAAAGATGAAGACCAGGGCGTTGGCTATCTTGATGATGGAACAATGGTGGTAATTGATAACGGAAAAAAACATATTAATAAAGTAGTCAATCTTATCATAACAAGTGTAATACAAACACCAACGGGTAGGATGATTTTTTCTAAAGTTGCAGATCTCAGAGATCAAGACAATTCAATAACTGGCGTTAAATAATGAGTAAAATGAGCTCAACGTTTATATTAGCTTCAGGCGGTAGTGGGCAAAGATTCAAAAATTCTAAGATACCAAAACAGTATTTAAAAGTTAATAAAATTCCAATTTTAATTTATTCATTAAAAGAAATAAATAAATTAAAATTTGTAGATCAAATAATTATTATAAAAAATAAAAATATCGAAAAGAAATTTTTACATGGACTCTTAACTAAATATAAAATTAGTAAACCTACCTGCATAGTGAATGGTGGCAAAACAAGGTTTGAAAGTGTTAAAAATGCTTTTAAAGAAATTGAAATAAAAAATAGTTATACAATAATTCATGATGCAGTAAGACCTAATTTTAATTTTAAAAATTTAAAAAAAATGATCGAAAAAATTGGTAAATATGATGGAATAATTCCAGTTGAAAAGATTAACAGTACAATAAAAAACATCAAAAATGAAAATGTTATTAAAACTTTATCTAGGATAAATCTATATTTATCTCAGACGCCTCAAGTTTTTAAAACATCATCTCTTGTTAAAGGATATAATAATATAAAAAAAATAAATAAATTTACTGATGAGTCTGAAATGTTAGAAAAAAATGGTTTTAAAATTAAATCATTCTTAAATACAGGAGATAATTTAAAAATTACTACAAAGGATGATTTAGAAATTTTTAAAAAATTATTAAAAAAACATGTTTAAAATTGGAATTGGATATGATATTCACAAAAAATTATCTACGAGACCTCTTTATTTGGGAGGAATTTTAATTTCTAAAAAAAATGGCTTATTAGGACATTCTGATGCTGATATCTTAATTCATACAATCTGTGACTCAATTCTAGGCGCCCTTGCCGAGGGTGACATTGGAGATCATTTTAGTGATTCGGATCCTAAAAATAAAAATAAAACAAGTACTTATTTTTTAAAGAAAATTTTAAAAATCATGCAGAAAAAATCCTATAAAATTATAAATATTGATTCAACAATCATATGTGAGAAACCAAAACTCTCTAGATTTAAGAATAAAATGAGAATGAATATTTCAAGGATTATTAATTTACCTATTGATAAAATATCAGTAAAAGCTACCACCTCGGAAGGATTAGGAATTATTGGCAAAGATATAGCAATGGCATGTAAAACAATTGTTCTCTTAAAAAAAAATGAATCAGTTTAAATTTTTAAAAGATAGAAATAATTTTCTTGGTATTAAGAATTCAAAAACAGCATCTTCAAAAGTTTACATCGTGCCATATGGTTTGGAAAAAACTGTATCATATGGCAAAGGTACATCGTTAGGGCCAAAGAAAATTCTAAACGCTTCGCAACAATTAGAGCTGTATGATATAGAGCTTGGAATTGAGCCATCAGCTATTCTTTCACCTAAAACATTGGATATAAAGAATATTCCATCTTCTCATCTAAGTGCATTGAATAAATTGGAAAATATAATTGAGCTAATAATTGAATCCAAAAAATTTCCAATCGTTATCGGTGGAGAACATAGCATCACACCAGCATGTATTAAGCCATTTTTAAAAAAAAATAAAAATTTAACAATTGTTCAGTTTGATGCCCATGCGGATTTAAGAGACAAATACCAGGGTAAAAAAAATTCACATGCATGCTCTATGAGGCGATGTCTGGACAATGAAAATATAAAGCTTATTTCAATTGGGGTTAGAAGTATTTCAAAGGAAGAATTTATATTTTATGAAAATAATAAAAAAAGAATTGAAATTTTTTGGGCCAAGGATTCTAAAAATTGGGACATGAAAAAATTAAAGAAATTATTACAAAACAAAAATGTTTATATTTCATTTGATGTTGACGTTTTAGATCCAAGCCTAATGCCCTCTACAGGAACCCCAGAGCCAGATGGTTTATATTGGGATGAGGCTATAAGTCTTATAAAATTAATATCAAAAAGTTCAAAAGTGCTAGGAGCTGACATAATTGAGTTCTCACCCTCAAAATACAATAGTTCATGCGATTTTATTGTAGCTAAACTAATATACAAAATAATGTCATATTCAATATTAAAAAATATTTTATAGAAATATATTATTTGAGTGAGGTATATTAATGTAAAACTAATAAATATTGGAGGATTAAAATGGCACATTCATTACCAGATCTAAATTACGACTATAGTTCTTTGGAACCTCATATCGATGCAAAAACTATGGAAATACATCACACAAAACATCATCAAACTTATGTAACCAATCTAAATAAAGCTCTTGATCAACATCCAGATCTTTATGATAAAAGTCTTGAGTTTTTATTGCTCAATTTATCGGAGATTCCTGAGGATATCAGAGGTGCGGTCAGAAACCATGGTGGGGGTCATCACAATCATTCTTTATTCTGGAGAGTTATTGGACCAAATACAAGTCAGCCATCAGATGGGCTACTAAAAAGATTAATTAAGGATTTTGGTAGCTTTGATGAATTTAAGTCGGAATTTACTGATAAATCTACTAAACAATTTGGAAGTGGTTGGGGATGGCTTTGTGAAGATAGAAGTGGAAAGCTAATAACAACATCAACTGCTAATCAAGACAGCCCAATATCATCTGGATTAAAGCCTATTCTAGGAATAGATGTATGGGAGCACGCATACTATCTTAATTATCAAAATAGAAGGCCGGACTATATATCTTCTTTTTGGAATATTGTAAACTGGGAGGAAGTTGAAAAAAACTTAAAATAATGACGAAAAAAAAATATTCGACTTTTGTGACTGATGGCGCAGACAAAGCTCCTAATAGAGCAATGCTTAGAGCTGTAGGTTTCACAAATTCTGATTTTAAAAAACCTGTAATCGGTGTAGCTTCAACTTGGGCTATGGTTACCCCGTGCAATATGCACATTGATATTCTTGCAAATGAAGCAACAAAGGGTGTCAATTCGAACGGGGGAAAATCAGTTATTTTCAATACAATCACTGTCTCCGATGGTATTTCAATGGGAACTCCCGGAATGAAATATTCTTTAATATCAAGAGAAGTAATTGCAGATTCAATTGAAACAGTAAGTGGAGCAGAGGGATTTGATGGATTAATTACAATTGGTGGTTGTGACAAGAATATGCCTGGATGTCTAATAGCAATGGCTAGGTTGAATAGACCATCAATTTTTATATATGGTGGGTCAATATTGCCCGGAACTTATAAAAAAAAGGATGTTGATGTAGTATCTGTGTTTGAAGCTGTAGGTGCTTATTCTAATAAAGAAATTTCTAAAAATGAGCTGCATGATATTGAAAAAGCCGCAATTCCAGGTCCTGGATCATGTGGTGGAATGTACACAGCTAATACTATGGCTTCTGCAATTGAGGCATTAGGCATGAGCCTGCCTGGAAGTTCAACTCAAATTGCAGTTTCAAAAAATAAAAAAACTGATTGTATTCAAGCTGGTAAGAAACTACTTGAACTAATAAAAAAAGATATTAAGCCAAGAGACATAATGACCAAAAAAGCTTTCGAAAATGCAATAACAGTTGTAATTGCTTTAGGAGGCTCTACAAATGCTGTTTTACATCTTTTAGCTATGGCTAGTGCGGCTAATGTAAAGCTTAAAATCGAAGATTTTAATAGGCTCGGAAAAAAAATTCCAGTTATTGCAGACTTAAAACCCAGCGGGGCTCATATGATGGCAAAATTCTGCGAAATAGGTGGATTACCGCCTCTGTTAAAAAGGCTTTATAATGCAAAACTGCTACATGGAGAGTGTCTAACAGTTACTGGAAAAACCTTAAAAGAAAATTTAAAAAATGTAAAAGACAACCTAGGAAGTAATATAATTAAATCTTTAAATAATCCTATTAAAAAAGATAGTCATATATGTATATTAAAAGGTAATCTTTCTCCCGAAGGCTCTGTAGCAAAAATTTCAGGAAAAGAAGGATTATCTTTTAAAGGAAAAGCCGTCGTTTTCAATTCTGAAGAGCATTGTATGAATGCAATTTTAAATAAAAGAATTAAAAAGGGAGATGTAATTGTAATAAGGTATGAAGGTCCTAAAGGCGGTCCGGGAATGCGCGAAATGCTTGCACCAACATCAGCCATCATGGGCCAAGGTCTAGGGTCTGACGTTGCTTTAATAACTGATGGTAGATTTTCTGGTGGAACACATGGCTTTGTTGTTGGACATATAACTCCCGAGGCTTTTGATTGTGGACCAATTGCTTTAATTAAAAATGGCGATCAAATCAAAATCGATTCAAAGAAGAAAACTTTGGAAATAATGGTTAGTCAAAGAGAGCTAAAGCAAAGAAAAAAATTATGGAGACAACCTTCAAGGAATCATTTGACAGGCGCATTATATAAATATTCAATGCTAGTAAGTTCGGCATCCTATGGTGCTATTACAGATAAAGGGATTTAAATGATAAAAGATTTAAATGGTAAAAATGTATTATTAGGTGTTACTGGTGGAATATCTGCTTATAAATCCTGCGAACTTTCAAGGCTATTGATAAAAGACGGTGCTGATGTGAATGTTGTTATGACCTCAAATGCTGAGAAATTTGTATCTGCTTTAACATTTCAATATCTAACTGGTAATAAAGTCTCAAATGATATGTACGATGTTAGCGATCCTAAAATTTCCCATATAGATTTAGCTGACAAAGCAGATTTAATTATAATTTGCCCAGCGACAGCAAACTTTATATCGAAATTTGCTAATGGTATCGCTGACAATCTTTTGTTAAATATTCTATTAGCAACTAAAGTTCAAATTATTGTTTGTCCGGCCATGAATGTAAATATGTATGAAAATAAAATAATTCAGGAAAATATTACCAGACTTAAAAAAAATGGAGTTATTTTTATCGAGCCTGAAACTGGCCAACTCGCTTGTGGTTGGGAAGGCAAAGGTAGATTAGCAGAAATTGAAAATATTTTAAAATTTATAAAAAAAAAAACTTCAAAATAAAACCTTAATAAACGAGAATATTTTAATCACTGCAGGAGCAACGAGGGAATATCTTGATGCTGTTAGATTCATTTCAAATCCATCGTCTGGAATTATGGGCCAATGCTTGGCAGACGAATTTAAAAATAGAGGCGCTAGAATTAGTATTATAGCAGGCCATACCGAAGTTGATTTAAACAGATATGATAACTATTTTAAAGTTAATTCAGCTGATGAGATGAAAAATGAAATTGATAAAAAGTTAAATACCTATTCAATAATAATAAAAGCTGCTGCTGTAGGTGATTTTAAATTCAAAAATAAGAAAAAAAATAAAATAAAAAAGGATGATAATTCCTTTGATTTTCAAATGGAAAAAAATATTGATGTATTGAAGGCTATCGGTCAAAGAAAAACTAAAAATCAGATTTTAGTTGGCTTTTCGGCCGAGACTGACAATGTTGTTCGAAATGCAAAAAAGAAAATAAAAAATAAAAATTTAGATTTTATAGTAGCAAATGATATTTCTAAGAAGGGGAGCGGATTTGGAAGCAAATCTAACTTTACATATTTTGTTGATTCTCATGGAAGTGTCGAGGAATTAGGCTTAAAGACAAAAGAAAAAATCGCTAAATATTTGGCAGATAAAATTGAAATCATGAGACAGAATTAATAAATTAATTCTGTCTCATAATATCTAACCTAAAACAGAATCTTTACATGCTTTTGAAACTCTAAACTTAACTACTTTCTTAGCAGGTATCTGGATCACTTCTCCGGTCTGTGGATTTCTACCCTGTCTTGCTTTTCTGTCGACTAAAACTAATTTACCTAATCCTGGTAAAGTAAAAGATCCATTATTTTTCGCCTCTGAACAAGCCAACGCAGCAAAAGATTCGAGATACCTATTTGCATCAGCTTTTGAGATTCCTAATGTTTCAGCAATTGAACTTGCTATTTGTGATTTTGTTAATGCAGCCATAAAAGCCTCCTGTAATGAACAGTTATTAAATAACACTGTTTCTTCTAATATAGTTTTTTAATTCAGAAAATGCAAGATTTTTATATATTAAAATCATGTATATTTAAGTAAATATGCAGTTTAAAGAAAAAAATTTTACTATTGTTTTGATATTTGCGGTTTTTGTAATAGTAGGATTGTACTTTTATCAATTTAGTGAAAGAGTTAAAGAAGTTGAAAAACTTGAGCAAAAAATGACACGAGTAAAAGTATATGAGGCATATCCTTCCAATTTTATTAAAAAAATAAATGTTTTTGCAAAACTATATAGTGAGAAAGAAATAACAATATTAGCCGAAGTTGATGGGACAATAAGTGAAAAAAAATTCCCAATTGGTACAAAAGTATATAAAGATGATCTTATAATAACCATGACAGACACAAGAAAGCTTTTACAACTCAAAGAATCTAAAGATAGCCTTTCTGCATTTAAAGCAATTCTAGATGAGGAAACAAGAAATTATAAAAATGCAATTTCACTTTTTGAAAAAGATATAATTTCAAAAAATGAGCTCAAGTCGAAAGAAAATTTATATAGAAAAGCGAAGTCTGAATATGATAATAGAGAGGCTATATATAAAAGAATTTTATGGGAATTTGATAATTTAAATGTAAAAGCTCCGTTTGATGGATATATAAATAAATTTTACTTTGATGAGGGTCAAAAAATATTAGCAGGACAAAAAATTGTCCAATTCTCAAGCTTTAATAAGCTAATAGGAAGAGTAAGCCTTAAATCAGAAGATATAAAAAAAATAGATTCGTCTCTCAAAGATATAAAGGTTAATCACAACAATGAAGTATTTTTTGCAAAATTCTTAGGTTTGAGTAAAGAACTAAATAAAGATATTTATTCTTACTTGTTAGAATTCGAAATTATTAATGATGATGAGAAGTTCTTGCCTGGGGAAGTAGTTGATGTTGAAATAGATGTTGAAGAGCTATTAAATTATATAATTTTTCCATCCAAAGCAATCATTAATGAGAATGATACATTTTACATTTTTTACTATGATAATGGATATGCTTTCAAAAAAGTAATTAATCCTGTGTGGATTGATGAAGAACAGTGTGCGATTCTGAATTCTGAGGATTATTCCGAATTAAAGATTATATATGAGGGTCAATCTACTCTAGAAGATAACCAACCGGTTGAGTTGGTGAATTAAGATATGAAAATTATCGAATATTCTGTAAAAAATCCTGTATTTGCAAATCTATTAATGGGTACAATTATTATTTTTGGATTATATATCGGATTCGGACTCCCAAAAGAGCTTTTTCCCTCCGTTGGTTTTGAAAAAGTAACAATCGCATCTGTTTATGAAAATTCCAGCGCTGAGGATATTGAAAAATTAGTAACAATACCCTTAGAAGATAAGATTTCTACAATACCGGGTATAAAAAATATAAAATCTGAATCAACACAGTCTAGGTCTTTTATTATTGCTGAATTAATTGCGGGTGAAGATACGAAAACAATAGCTCAGGAAATAAGATCTGAGATATCACAGGTAAAAAATGATCTACCAGATGATATAGATGATCCAATTGTTAAAGAAGTAATTGGGAGTGCACCATTAATTAATGTATCTATAGCAAGTGATGGGGATAAAAATGAATTAAGGCTCTATGCGCGAGAACTGAAAAGTAAATTGGAAAAATTGGATACTGTTGAAAGTTTGATTGTGTCAGGATATGGAGATTTAATTTTTTGGATAAAAATTGATCCAAAAAAATTAATTCAATATGAAATAAGGTTAGATGACATAGTAAGTCAAATTAAAAATAAGAATATTGATCTACCTGCTGGAGCAATTGGCCAAGGCGAGCAAGAGTTTACCGTTAGAACAGAAGGAAAAATTGAAAAGAGAAAAGACTTAGAAGAAATTCCAATAAAAAATTTATCTAGCGGAATTACTTTAAGGTTAAAAGATATTTCTAATATTTATTTAGGTCAAGAAGATGATATGAGTCTATCAAGAATAAATGGTCTAGACTCAGTGTCTTTTTGGATTGAAAAACAAAAAGGCGTAGATGCAATAATCGCAGTTAAGGACATAAAAGAAATTACTAATAACTTTAGTGAGAACGCACCTGAAAATATTAAAATTTTTATTTCTAATGATTCATCTTATTGGGTAAAAGGTAGATTTGATTCGATGGTAAAGACAGGTCTTTTTGGTATTGCTGCAGTACTAATTGTATTAGCTTTATTTTTGGATTTTAGATCTGCTTTCCTTGCTGCGCTCGGTTTGCCCGTGGCTTTCTTTGGTGCATTTATATTGATGCAATACACTGGAAATACCTTAAATGTAATAACCATGTTTGGTCTTATTATGGTACTTGGCATTGTTGTTGATGATGCAATAATAGTTGTTGAAAACATAAAGAGGTATATCCAAAAAGGTATTGAGCCAGCCAAAGCAGCAATAATGGGAGCACAAGAGGTTGCATGGCCTGTAATTGCAACTGTATTAACAAATATTGCTTCATTATTTCCAATATTATTAGCTGAGGGAGCCCTTGGAATTTTTCTCTCTATAATTCCAACCGTTGCAATATTTGCATTAATTTTTTCTTTAGTTGAAGCTCTAACAATTTTACCTTCCCATTGTGCGGAATTTGTCAAAAATACGAAAAAAGTAGGAATATTTTCCAAATATTTTGATAAATTTAGAAGAAAATATCTTTATGTTTTAGTTGCTGCACTAAGAGTTAAATATAAAATAATTGGAATTTTCGTTGTACTGTTTTTAGTATCTATTGGAGCTTTATACAAAATTCCATTTGTCTTACTTTATTCATCTGATATAAATCAGTATCTTGTTAAAATTCAAAATCCAACAAACTATAGTATAAATTCAACGCTCGAAAAAACTAAAGAAATTGAAAAAATAATTGATGAAAATACTGGCGTAAATCTTAAAAATAATTCTTTATCAACTATTGGTGTAGATTTTTCCAAAAAACCCCCTGGTTTTGGAGATAATGTTTCAAATATATTGGTTCAATTTAAAGACTTTGAAGATAGAAGTGAAAATGGATTAGAGTCTATGAAATTAGTTCAGAATTTAGTATCAGATCAAATAATTGGTCCATCTGCCATAGAATTTGTTGAAACAACTGGTCCTCCAAAAGGAAAGGATGTAGATATAAGAATTATTGGAAATGATATAAATATTCTGTCTGAAATATCCGGAAAAATGAAAAATTTTCTTAAAAAACAAAAAGGTGTTTTCGGCGTAAACGATAACTTATCATATGGTAAATCACAGGCAAGCCTTAAAATTAATGAGGAAAAAGCATCGCAATATGGATTAAACACAATAATAGTTAGTAGAGAAATTAGAGCGTTGGTGGATGGATTAGAAATTGATGAAACAAGAATAAACGATGAAAAAGCGACAATTAAAATAAAATATGAAACAAAAAAACTTAATAGATCTATAATGAGCTTATCAAATCATTTAATTTTGAATAAAAATTCTGAATTTGTACCTATTGGAAATTTTACAGATATTAAACTAAATTCTGACCTATTAACAATTTCAAGGTTTAATAGAGAACGTGCGTCAAGCGTAACAGCAGAAATTGATGATGACCTAACTACTTCAAGGAATGTAATAAATTCAGCTTTAGAATTTTATGGAACTATAAAAGATGAATATCCTGGCTATAAAATTGCGCTTGATGGAGAAGAACAGGATACTAGGGAATCCTTGGATAGTGTAAAAAGAGCTTCAGTAATATCTATATTATTAATTTACTTAATTTTGGCCACTATATTAAAATCATACATACAACCATTACTTATAATGTCTATTGTACCATTCTGTATGATTGGGATTACGTTCGGTGTACTTTTAAGAGGTGATCCAGTTTCAATTACAGGGCTTATCGGAGCGGTTGCATTAATTGGTGTTGTTATAAACGATAGCCTTTTGTTGATGAATTTTATTAACAAAGGAGTTAAAAATAATCTATATGGGCGCGCAGTTTATATATCTGCTAAAAATAGATTTAGAGCTGTAATTTTAACCACACTAACAACATTTGGTGGACTGCTAACTTTAATGTTTGAAACTAGAGGTGAAGCGGCATATTTAGCGCCGATGGCAATTTCTCTAGGTGTTGGCTTGGTAATAGCAACTTTCATTACTCTATTTTTAATTCCTTGTTTATACTTAACGCTTATAGATGTCAAAAAAAAGTACGGATTGTTAAATTAGCTCTGAAACTGTAAAGAGTGGATTATAAGAAATATTCCTTTCTAAAAATTTAGACCTTGCGTTCATTTCTCTATCAACGATTGACAATATACTACTTATCTTTAGGCCTTGATTTTCTAATCTATCAATGGCTTTTATCAAGGAACCTCCAGTAGAAACAACATCTTCAACTAGGGTTATAGTTGCATTTTCAATGGTTGGACCTTCTATAATTTTTTTCGTACCGTGATCTTTATCAATTGATCTTACCAAAAAACCCTTAAGATTATAATTTTCCTCCGCCGCGCAAACTAGAATACCGCCAACAATTGGATCAGCCCCTATTGTTGGGCCGCCAACATAGGTTGATTTTGATTTTTTTATTAAGTCAAAGAAAATTTTAGATATTAGCGTTAATGGCTTCGAGGATAGCGTGCATATTCTTGCATCAATATAATAGTCACTTTTCTTTCCTGATGATAAAGTAAAATCACCTTTTAGTACTGATAATTCTTCTAAATATTTTTTTAATTCGTCTTTCATATTAAATCTACAGCTTTAGTTATTTTGAGTTAAAATACTAATATGTCAAAACTTCCACCAGGAATAAAAGAGGCAACCAATTATTCTTATTTGGATGCTCTATATGAAAGAAGGTCTAGGAGATTTGCTATGGGTGGAGAAATTGATGAGGGTCCATTAAAATTTAAATCTAAGCATAAGCCAATACCATTGAGTGAGATTGAGGAAGCAATTTTAGTTTGGAATGGCTTAGGGATTAAAAATATAAATCTCTCTGATTTTCCACCACATAAAGGCTTGGATCTAGAAGTAAAATTCATGAGTAAAACAATAGCTTCATTAGGTGACATACACAGAACTGAACTTTTCTATACAAATGATGATGGCCTTTACTTAGTAAAGCTTCATGACCAGCTACCTTCTGATTTACGAGGAATTGAAGGGCTATCAAAAGAGAAAAAAATTGAAAAAATTTTGCAATTATTCAAAGCATCAAGAGTAAAAATTCATGATGGGAGAGCAGACCTTCCAATGAACCCTCCTGGACTTGCCATTCATAATACTTGGAGTGTTAATAAGCCTGGGACAACTCTCATGATGCCAGTTACAGATTTAAGTGCTGGGCTTATAAATATATTATTTTTTTATATGAGGGACGGACACAGATTTCACTTTATTGATGAATTAAAAAAGATGAAGCCCGCAGGAACTCAAAAATGGATTGATGATGGATATATTGATACATCCAAACCTATCCCGCTTATTGAAGCTGAGCTAAGATTTGCAAATGGCTATATTGCTGAGCAACCGATGTTTTGTCAAAATGTTGCATTAACACAACAAATCTTAGGACTTGGTGGGTGGATGTTTAGTGGTTTTCAAAGTAGATATATGTTAGGAGCTGACAAAAATTATAAAGGGTTAGGATTCACTTGTGTTGAATCTAAGGAAGATTGGGGTGAAGCAGTTTCTAAAGCGCCTGTAGGGCTTGACGGTCAATTTGAGGCTTACTCTCCCCCATATTATTCAAATATGAATGAAGCTGTTGAAGCCTTTAATGATATGAAATGGTCCAACTGGGAAGAAAAATTTATGCCATACAAAGATCCAACAGGGGTCTTGAAAAGTACCCCTAGGCCCTCAAAAAAAGAGATAGAAATTGTGAAGGACATTTGTACTTATCTTTATGAAACATATGGGAGATTTCCAGCTTTCTCTGATGCTATGTACTGCAGAATGATGGTTCAGAATCATCACATCGATCTAGATTTTTATGATCACTTCTACCCGGAGGGTTCATATACAGAGAATCACAAAAATCATTTTGCTCTCTGGCATCCAGAAATGGAGGATCCATTCAAAAAATGAAAATTTTAGAAATTTTAAAAGGAGTTGATTTAGTAATTGCTGACATTCAAGTTAATTTAGGAAATCAAAAACATAATAATCCCACTTTATGCGTCAAAAAAGGGGACAAAATTATCCCATTAAGCACCCCTGATGGAAGACCTATACTAATGAAAGAAGAGAATTCTATCAAGATTGATAAAGATTAAAATCCGACTGAGATTTTATTATTTTTCAGTCTTCATCTAATTCTTTAAAGCAAGCAAAAGTAAAAGCTATTGTACATAATGTGAAAAGCCACAAGCCTGAGCCTGCAACATTAACGCTCTCACCTTCATAAATCTCAATACTTTTTGTAGTAATAAACCAAATTGTCAAAATAACAGTAATAACACCTAAAGCTAGAGATACTAAAGTATTGTGATCTTTTTCGCTTAAAATACAATAAAGTGGATAAACAAAACAAACTAAGAAGATATATCCTTGTTGCTGAAAACCATTGAGTGTTATAATTTCCATGTCAACCCAAGGCAAAAACATAGAAAGAATTGCTACTCCAAATGAACCAAGAATTATTTGTTGATTCAAACTAAAATTTTTCCAATCAAAAGCCATTTTTAAAACCCCGCTAAATTTGATATATATAAATCACCATCAGTTGTTTCTTGAACAGAATATGAAATATATTTTATAAGCTTTAAGTCCTTAACCAGTCTATCATTCCATGAATATTCTAAATCGGCTTGACAGGAATAAAATTTGGTTTTCTCGTTATAAGATGTAATTCTAATATTTTTTATTTTTATCTTTGGAGTAGGTATTTCCACACTACCATCCATGTAACCCGAATACTTTTCATCGGTCAAGAGAGGTAATCCCATAGCTTCCCCAAATCTGAAACCAAATTCATACGCATTATTAATTACGTTGATTTGAACTAATTCCTTTACTGTATCTTTCGCACCAGATGAATCGCATGAAACATCAGATCCACATCCAATAAAAGAAAAAATTAAGAAAAGAACAAAAAGTTTTTTCATATATGTAATCATAATATTACAATCAATTCTTTACAAGTGTGTTCATAAAACTTATTTAATCAATAAAAAAATAATTGTTTCAATAATTGTGATTAATAAAATTGTGATATAAATCCACCAATATTCCGACCTTCTGCTTCGACCTTTAAAATCGATGCATTTTACAAAATATTTCTTACTTGCTGGAATAAATTCATAAAAAGTTGAAGGAGAATCACCCCATTTATTTGGTTTTAGTTCTGATTTAAAAAACATAAAAATAAAACACAAGAGAAATCCCAAGGCTGCGATAATAAAAATAAAAAATGCAAAATTACCCAATTTTTTTATATCATTGAAATCAAAAGCATAGGCATAATATGCATCTGAGCTAAAATAAATTATTATATAAAGAATCGCTAATAAAATTAGAGGGATATAGTACCACCAACCTGATCTTCCTACATCGTGCAGTCTTCTTACCACTAAAGCAGTCCAGGCTATATTTAAATAAATATTAATGCATAAAAAGAGTGTCGAAAGCATCTTTATATACTATATTAGTTTTTTGAAAATAAAAAAGATTCAATGAATATAATTTAAGTCAATGATTACGGGGTCTTCTGTGACCCCGTAATATTAATTTTCTTAGTCCCAATCGAGAGAGCCAGCTGTCTGATATTCTGTGACTCTAGTCTCA
>MDTE01201307.1_pt1 | contig 26243 bp, 30 predicted proteins | sample 811231 | NCBI WGS metagenome assembly MDTE01 (sample SAMN05326651, study PRJNA326480) | marine metagenome | isolation source: seawater | place: Indian Ocean: Red Sea | collected 2010
ACATCAGAAATATTATTTTCTAAAATATCATATTTTTCTTTTTTATTTAATATTTTACTTAGTTGATTTGGCATATTAACTTCCTTACTTGTCGCTATTTTAATCGTTTCCAAAAATTTATAAGGATGCGCTGTGCCTAGTATCAAAGTTCCGGACTCTAAGTTTAATTTTTTTGATGCACCCACAGCGGTTGCAGTATGTGGATCAATAATAAAATCAAGTTTATCTGCTATATTTTTTATAATTTCCAAAGTTTCTTTATCGCTCACTTTGCAAGCACAAAAATCTTTTTTTATAATTTTTTTTTGCTCTTCATCTAAACTAAAAGATCCATTTGAGGAAAGTTCTGACATTAAACTAGAAACTTTTTTATCATCATTTTTTACAATATCAAAAAGAAGTCGCTCAAAATTACTTGCAATTTGAACATCCATACTTGGTGATAGGGACGGTTTTACTTTGCTGGGTTTATACTCTCCTGTATTAATTGCTCTTTCAAGAATATCATTTTCATTAGTTGCTATGATTAATTTTTCTATCGGAAGTCCCATTTTTTTTGCAACATAACCAGCATATATATCTCCAAAGTTACCAGTTGGAACAGAAAAGCTAGCTTTTTTATTTTTGAATTTAAAAAAAGAGTAGAAATAGTAAACAATTTGGCAAACTATTCTTGCCCAATTAATTGAGTTTACACCTGACATATTAATTTTTTCTCTAAAATTATTCTCCGAAAACATTTCTTTAACAATATTTTGACAATCGTCAAATGTTCCCTTTAACGCGATATTATAAATATTATTTGAACCAATAGTTGTCATTATTTTTCTTTGAACGCTCGATATTTTGTTGTGAGGATGTAAAACAAAAACATTTATATTTTTTCTATTATTTAATGCAGATATTGCTGCTGAGCCTGTGTCTCCAGAAGTTGCAACAATAATATTAATAGTTTTATTGTCTGAAACTTCTAGTTCTTCATACATATTGCCAATAACTTGCATTGCGATATCTTTGAAAGCTAGTGTTGGGCCATGATATAATTCGACTAAATTAATATCTCCAACTTTGTTTAAATTAATTACTTCTTTTATAGAAAAATTTTTATAAGATTTATCTATTAAATTTTTTAAATTCACTTTTTTAATGTCAGATGCACAAAAATTAAAAATTATTTCTGTCGCAAGATCTGTGTAAGATAACTCGCTTAGTTTATTAATTTCAGAGTCACTAAAAATTTTTATTTTACTTGGGACAAAAAGACCTCCGTCAGGTGCTAATCCTCTAAGAAAAATATCTTTGAAGGTATAAACTTTTTTTTTATTCCTTGTGCTAATATATTCCACTAACTAGATGGTTTCTGCTCTTTTTTAAAATATTTTTTCCAAGTAGAATTTAATAACCCTAAAAGGATAAATGTCAGAACAATGACTAGAAGAGCGTTTTGGCCGCCTGAAGTTTCAGATATACAGACTGCACACAATTTAAAAATTTCAGGATTTGATATATCTATAATCATTATTTTTTAAAAAATACAAATTGAATTATAGCCTCTTTTATATTCTTTGTCACATTAGGGTCAACTAATAAAACTAACGCGTATTTTTCCTTTTCACCTCCTTTTAAGGTTTGTTTCTCATAACAAAAACAGTTCATTTTAGTCATGTAATCTTTAAGCTCGGGTGGATAAACCTGAAAAGTTGCCATGCCTGTCATAGTTTTTTCACTTAAATTTTTTACAGTATAATTAATTGTTTGTATATCACCAGGTTTGATTATTATGTTTTGTTCTCTTGTTTCAAACTTAAATGGTAAGTCTTTATGAACACTTGTGATTAATTTTGCGTTGATTACTTGCTTGCTATCTTTATCTTGTGAAAGAAAAATAGATAAAGATAAAATTATAATTAATAATACAGAAAAGATTAAAAATGTTGCGTTTTTATTTTTATGTTTAAGCAAATTTATCCACTAAGATTGATATAAAAATTGCAAAAAGGTAAAGAATTGAGAAAGCAAATATTTGTTTAGCAATAGTTTTTTCAGATTTTTCATCTTTTATTTTGAAAAGCTTGAAGCAAATAAAAATATAATATGCGCTTAATGGAAGTGCAAATAATAGATAAATTAACCCTAAGAAATTAAAGTAAAATGGAGCTAAAGCTATAGGAAATAATAACAGAGAATAGATTAGTATATTTTTTTTTGTAGTCTTAATTCCAGATGTCACTGGCAGCATTGGAATATTAGCTTTTTTATAGTCATCTGACTTAAATAAACTTAAAGCCCAAAAATGAGAAGGTGTCCAAATAAAAATAATTAAAAATAAAATAATTGGTTCAATTGATATGCCCCCTGTTGCTATAGACCACCCAATAACCGGTGGTAGTGCTCCAGCCGCACCACCAATAACTATATTTTGAGGGGTTTTTCTTTTTAACCAAATTGTATAAACAAAAACATAAAATGAAATTGTCAAAGCTAACAATGAGGCTGCCATCAAATTTGAAAATAAATACAGAGCTCCTACAGAGATAAAAGATGTTGTCGTTCCAAAAATAAGAGCTTGTTTTTTAGTCAATTTGCCAGTTGGAATTGGTCTTAAGCAAGTTCTTGACATTAAAGAGTCTACGTCAGCTTCATACCAACAATTTAAAGCTCCAGCAGCACCTGATCCAAGCGCAACAGCTATAATCGCAAAGGTAGCATATAAATAATCTACGCTTTTAATAGGAGCAATCAAAAAACCAACGACACATGTAAAAATTGCCAAAGACATAACTCTTGGTTTCATCAATTCATATAAAGCTTTTATATATGCGATGATTCCAATTTTATATTCTGGTGTTTTAGTTTGAGTGTTAAGCAAATATAATCCTTGTCTTAATTTATTCTCCGAGAACAAAATAAATTAGTCTGGTAAATACAGTATACTTCCCTTCAGCGACCATTAACCCTACAAAGCAAGCTATGGCGGTCATTGGCCACAGCAGAACATTTACAAGAGCGTAACGTTCCCAAAAAAGGTGCATAAAAAAAGCCATAATCAAACCAGCTTTTAAAAACATAAAAATTAAAATTAAAGACCATCTTAATAATCCTTGAAACTGATACCAGTCAACCATGTAAGAAAAAAAACTTAAAACAAATAATAAGCCCCAAATCCAAAGGTAAATACCAATTTTGTGAGTACTAGTTTTTTTCTCTTTATTATTATTTAAATCAGCATTTTCATTCATACAATTACCTTACCAAAGATAGAAGAAAGCAAAAATAAAAACCCACACTAAATCAACAAAGTGCCAATATAATCCTAGAATTTCAATAGATACATAATCTGATTTCATGGTTGTAAAATATCCACGTCTTCCGGTATCAAAATCACCTCTAAAAACTTTTCTTGCAAATATGAAAAGGAAAATTACGCCAATAGTTACGTGGGTTCCGTGAAAACCGGTTATCATAAAGAAAAATGAACCAAACTGAGGAGCACCGAAAGGATTTCCCCAAGGTCTAACACCTTCGTGTATAAGTTTCGACCATTCGTAAGCTTGCATACCAACAAAAGTTAACCCACCAATTGCAGTTGCAAAAATAAACCATCCACACATTTTTTTATTTTTCTCATATCCATATTTAACTGCAAGCGCCATTGTTCCGCTGCTGGTAATTAGAACAAAAGTCATGATCGCAATTAATAGTAAGGGTACAGGAACACCCATGAAGTCTAGCGAAAATACTTCGCTTGTGTTTGGCCAATCAACTACTGTCGATGCCCTACCTTTCATATAAGATATTAAAAAGCAGCTAAAAATAAAAGTATCACTTAAAAGGAAAATCCACATCATCCCTTTTCCCCATTGAACACCCTTGAAAGCTGTTTGATCTGAACCAAAATCATTTGGTATACTTTTCCAGCCTTTTGGAAGTTTATCTAAAGATGAGTCGGCCATTGTCTCCTTATATTAACTTGATAACATTAAACCAAATAAAACAATCCATACAGCTAAAAGAAAGTGCCAATAGATTGCGCAGATTTCTATTTGATGGTTGGTGTCTTTTTTGTCAATTTTTTTTAGAAATTTAGATGTTGTTTTTCCCCAAAAATATATTCCTCCAACTATATGTAATCCATGTAAAGTAGTGAAAAGGTAGAAAAAAGCATTGGCTACATTTGTTGTTGCGTAATATCCAGTTCCCATTAGTTGATACCAAACTATCAATTGTCCGATTAGAAAAGCGTATGCAAGAAAACCAATAAAATATAAGCAATTTTTCGTTTTTTCGTATAGCTCTCTTTTTGAGTAACTTTGAGTGAAATGAAATACAATACTGCTTAGTACTAATATTGCAGTATTTAACCAAAGCATCCAAGGCTCAGGCATATTTCTCCAATCTTGTACCAACATTCGATCAGAATATGCAACTATAAATAATGAAAATAATACCGTACTGACAATCATTATTGTTCTTAAGCCTACCTTGTATTTGCTTAAGCTAAGAGTTTGACCCTCGTGCTTGTTGTCAGCTTCGATCTGATCTTTTTCCCAAGGTTTTTCAGTTAATAATTTGAATATACTTTTTTCTTTGCTCACGTCTTCTCAACTTTCGCTCCTATAATTTCACTTGGAGGTTGGTTTTGTGGAATATAGTCTTCTTTTGCTCCTGGCACACTAAAATCATAAGCCCACCTATAAACTTTTGGCGTTTCTTTGCCCCAATTTCCATGTTCAGGAGGCATTTGAGGTGTTTGCCACTCTAAAGAGTTTGCTTTCCAAGGATTTTTCTCTGCTTTTTTACCAAGTCGTGCACTCGTTATTAAATTATACAAAAATAGTAGCTGAGCTGCTCCAACTATTAAAGCTGCTACAGTAATAAACTGATTTAAAATCAATGTAGACGTTTCAATATAAGGGCTGTCATAAATCTCAAAATAACGCCTTGGAACGCCGACAAAACCCTGATAGTGCATTGGGAAGTAGATAGCATATGAACCAATGAAAGTTACCCAAAAATGAATTTTACCGAGAGTTTCATTCATCATTCTTCCTGTTATTAATGGATACCAATGATATATAGCTCCAAACACAACTAGAATTGGAGCGATACCCATGACCATATGAAAATGTGCGACAACAAAATATGTATCAGATAAAGGAACATCAACAGTTACGTTTCCTAAAAACAATCCTGTTAGTCCACCATTCAAAAATGTCACAATAAAACCTAAAGAAAAAAGCATTGGCAGAGATAATTTAATATTCCCTCTCCATAAAGTTAGTATCCAATTATAAACCTTAATAGCTGTAGGAACTGCAATAATTAAAGTTGTTGTGGCAAAGAAGAAGCCGAACCATGGATTCATACCACTTACATACATATGGTGAGCCCAAACAAAAAAACTTAATGCGCCGATTCCTACGATTGCCCACACCATCATACGATAACCAAAAATCGTTTTTCTTGCATGAACGGAAAGTAGGTCTGATACTATTCCAAATGCTGGTAGAGCAACTATATAAACCTCAGGGTGACCAAAAAACCAGAATAAATGTTGGAATAAAATTGGACTACCGCCATCATAACTTAGTGTTTCTCCTAGAGATACCATTGCAGGCATAAAAAAACTTGTTCCAAGCAAGCTATCCAGTGTCATCATTAAACATCCAACTAACAATGCTGGAAAAGCAAGCATCGCGAGAACAGTGGCTGTAAAAATTCCCCAAATTGTAAGAGGCAATCTCATTAAAGTCATTCCTCTCGCTCTTAACTGTAAAACTGTTATTATATAGTTTAATCCACCCATGGTGAAACCTGCTACAAACAATATTAAAGAGATTAACATTAATATAATTCCCATATCACTGCCTGGGGTGCCTGCGGTTATAGCTTGTGGTGGATAGAGCGTCCATCCTGCTCCGGTCGGACCACCAGGTACAAAAAAGCTTGCTAATAAAACTAATACTGCAACTACAAAAGCCCAATAACTGAGCATGTTCACATATGGAAACGCCATGTCTCTTGAACCACACATTAAAGGGATTAATAAATTTCCAAAGCCCCCTAAAAATAATGCGGTTAACAAATAAATTACCATTATCATTCCATGCATGGTAACAAACTGATAATAAGCTGCTGGATCAAGCCAACCTAGACCAGGAAAAGCCAATTGTATTCTCATGATCCAAGATAAAACTAATCCTAAAAGTCCTGTTGCTACTGCTGTTAAAGCATATTGAATTCCTATGTATTTTGCGTCTTGTGAAAAAACATATGTCGTCCACCAACTATGTGAGTGATAAAGATCTTGATCTGGCAGTTCAGCATCTGGGACTGCATCAATATCTGGTGTTCCTACTGAAGGTGAATCAGAAACATATTCTGATTTAGCTTCTAATTTATGTTCATATTCATCTGACATTTATTTAAGCCTTTTATAATTCATTTATTTGTTTTTGCTAGTTGCAAATTGTCAACTTTTTTGCTTTTTGCCAACATTTTTTCAAATGTAATCTGTTTAGCTTCCCATTTTTTATAATCTAGCTCCTTATCAACTATAACACGACCTCTCATTGCATAATGTCCTGACCCGCAATACTCAGCACAAAGCACTTCGAAATCACCTGTTCTCGTTGGTGTAATCCAATAATAAGTTATTGTTCCTGGAACCATATCCATTTTTCCTCTAAACTGTGGAACATAAAAATTATGGAGAACATCAATTGTCCTTAACTCAAATTTTACTGGACGATCTAATAGAAGATGAAGCTCTTGAGCATCAACTAAAAGATCATCTTTACTATTTGGATCTTCTAAAATTAATCCAAAAGGATTTTCATCATTAATATATTTAATGTCAGTTTTGCCCAAAACACCATCTTTACCAGGTAATCTATATTTCCAACCCCACTGATATGCAAACACTTCTACTTTGTATGCATTTTTTGGTACTGTAACATATTGATTCCAGACAACTAATCCTGGGGCCAACAAAGCTGCTACACCAATAGCAGTAGCCCATGTTAATCTACTTTCTAATTTTTTATCTTCAGGTTTGTATTCTGCTCTCCTGTCTTCTTTATAACTGTATTTCCAAACACAGTACGCAACGAAAAAACAAATAGCTACAAAAACAAAACCTGTAATCCAGAATGTCAAAATTATTGTGTCATCCATATTACCCCAGTTAGACGCAACTTCTGTCCACCACCATGGAGACCAAAAATGAAATGCTATTGATCCAACAGTAATTAAAAATATGCTAAGTGCTACTATCATATTATGCGTTTGAAATGATAAAAATTCCTAAAAGAATTATTCCTGCAATAAGAATATGATTTCCTAAGTCTATAAAACCCATTTTCTTATTTTTAGGATCAACTAAATCTTTCCATCTAAACGGAACTGATTTCCTTTTAACTGCTATTTCGGCCTTATTTTCATTTTTTTCAAGTCTTAATGAGACTGAAAAGAAAACAAAGTAAATGAATAAGACCAAAAAAATAACTAGCCCTAGTAATAATGCGTATGAAGTACTCATAATTTGAATTTACTATATATAAACTCTTTATGCATGTTTAATAAGGTTTTGCGACACTTTTGCAAGGGTAAATTCTGCCTAAATTTATTGGGTTAATTACCCAGAACTTAATTGAAAACTTAAAATTGTGGTTGCAGCAATTGCTGCTGTCTCTGCACGCAGAATATTCTTAGCTAAAGAGAAAGAAACAGTATTTTTATGATCAACTATTAATTGTCTCTCATTTTCTGAGAAATCACCTTCTGGACCGACTAAAATACAAATAGGGGTTTTTTTGGATAAAATATTTTTTAGATTATTCGAATTAGTATTAATGTCGCAGAAAATAATATGTCCATTTGAAGGAAAATTTTTAAGAAAATTTTTAAAATTTTGAATTTTTAAAATTTCAGGCACAGATATTCTGTTAGATTGCTCGCTTGCTTCATTAATAATTTTTTTTGCTCTATCAACATTAATTTCTTTCACAATACTTCTATCGCATAAAAGTGGAATAAATTTTTGAATTCCGAGCTCTGTAGTTTTTTCAAACATAAAATCTTGATAATTTTTTTTTATAGGAGAAAAAGCTAACCACAAATTATGTTCTTCTACATGTGTCCTGGATAATTTTTCTACTTCAAACTCAATCAAATTATTATTATGGTTTAAAATACTAGCTTCCCATTCTCCATTGGAAGAATTAAAGAGATGGATTTTGTCTCCTGGCTTTAGTCTCATAACGTTTTTTATATAATGGGACTGGCTATCTGAAAGTTTAGAGATAATACCAACTTTTAATTCATTTTCATAAAAAAGTCTTGCTTTTGAAGTCATGAAGAATTTATATAAGCTGGAATGGCAAAATCAATTATAATTAACAAGCATGGTGGCCCAGAAGTTTTAGAACAAATAGAAACTAAAGTTCCTTCTCCTGGTCCAAATGAAATAAGAATAAAAAACTTAGCAATTGGTTTAAACTTTATTGATACATACCATAGATCAGGTCTTTATCCTCTTAAACTACCATGTGGTTTAGGTATGGAGGGAGCAGGAATTGTTGAAGAAGTTGGATCTGATGTTAAAAATTTTAGTAAAGGCGATAATATAACTTACGCCTCCCCTCCTCTAGGATCGTATTCTGAGGAAAGAATTATCCCAGAGAAAATTGCTGTTAAAATTCCAGATGGAATAAGTCATAAAACTGCAGCAAGTATAATGACAAAAGGTTTAACAGTTCATTATCTCTTGTTTAAAACTTACAAAGTCTCTGCCGGAGAAAAGATACTGTTTCATGCTGCTGCTGGCGGTGTAGGACAAATTTTCTGTCAATGGGCAAAAAAAATTGGCTGCGAAGTAATTGGAACTGTAGGATCAGATAGTAAAGTTGATATTGCAAAAAAAAACGGTTGTGATTTTGTTATAAATTATAATAAAGAAAGTTTTGACAAAAAAGTTTTAGAAATAACTGATAATAAGGGAATTAACGTTGTCTACGACGGTGTGGGTAAAAATACTTTTGAAAAATCTATTAATTGTCTTAAACCAAGAGGAACAATGGTTTCCTTTGGAAATTCCTCTGGAGCACTTGAACCAATAAATGTTAAAAAACATATAGCAGCTAAAAGTCTTTACTTTACAAGACCAGGACTTACGCACTACGTATCAGAAAGAAGTGAGCTTGAAGAAGGAACATCTATGTTGTTTGATGCAATAAAATTTGGGAAGGTAAAAATAAAAATTTTTAAAGAATACTCTTTATCAGACGTAAAAAAAGCCCATCAAGATCTTGAGGCAAGAAATATTATTGGTCCAGCTTTATTAATTCCTAATCTTTAAAATGAAAATAATTAGTCCGTGTATTAGTATTTGTAAAAACAATCCGAATAATAATTTTTGTTTCGGTTGTTGTAGAACGGATGAAGAAAAAAAAATCTGGAAAAATCCAGAAACTACAAATAATTGGAAGAAGGAAAATTTAAATATTCTTAAAAGCAGAATGAGTGAAGCTCAACTAAAAACTTTTGAGCAATCGTATAAGGAAAAGCTTAGCTTTGGAAAATTAGTTTATTCGAAGAACTTAGAGAAAAAACCATAAAATTATAGCTACGACAGCTAGTATAAAGATTAATAGTCTTACACCAAACAAATATCTTTTTAAACTTTTTGAGTCCTCTATATCTTTTCTTTTTCCTGCACCTAACCTGATTACAAGATAAAAAGTTAATAACAAAATTAATATAATTATAAGTATAACAGGTTTAGCTAACATAATTTTTTTTATTATATTTTATAACTATTTTTTTTTCAAAGCTATTGATTAAACTCGATTTTGTATTCATAATAATTGGCAAAAATAATCCAAGAGCATATAAAAGGATTATAACGATTGAAGCGATTATAAAAGCTCTAATAGCATTAATTTTCATAAAGAATTATTCATCTTCTATATTCATATCAGACAAATGAAATTTTAGAGCATTTGTTGATAAAAATATTTCTAACATAAATAAGAGTATTGAAACAATCATTGAAATACAGCAGCAAGCAAATATTAATCTAGCTAAAAAGACTGTATCTAAATACAAACCCAATACGGTAAGCATATTAAATAGAAATCCTAAACTAGCTGCGCCAATAGAATATTTTAAATAATCACTTCTTTGCTGCAAGTTCTTTAGCTGTTTTTTCCATTCTGGGGGTATATGTTTTTCAAAAACGTATTCGTCATGAAGTTTTCTTATAAGATTACTTAATGTGTGAAATCTATTACTATAAACACTCATTATTAGTGGTATAGCAGGAAACATTAGAGCAGTTACGGTATAATCAATATTCATTTCGAATCAAATTGATTATGTATTTAGTGTTTGGTATTTACAAGAACTAATAATGTCATTTCATTTAAAAAACTTCATTAACGTCACAAGATTGAATAAGCCTGTTGGTTATTTTTTGCTTTTTTGGCCCTGTGCTTGGGGTTTGTCATTAGCAAATTATTTTATTAGCGATATGAAGGTATTTCTATATTACCTTTTTCTTTTTTTTTGTGGCTCTGTATTAATGAGAAGTGCTGGATGTATAGTAAATGATATTGTTGATGAAAAAATAGACAAAAAAGTTTTAAGAACAAAAACGAGGCCTATTGCATCCGGTTTACTTAAAAAAAATTTAGCTTGGTTGTATGTAATCGTATTGTGCATGTTGGCTTTTCTTATTTTAATACAATTTAATTTTTTAACCATCTGTCTTGGAATTTTCTCTATGGTATTTGCATTCAGTTACCCTTTTATGAAAAGATTTACTTACTGGCCTCAACTGTTCTTAGGTTTCACTTTCAACTGGGGGATAATAATGGCATGGTCAGCGGTATCAAATAATGTCTCCTATTTAGCTATAGTTCTATATTTTGGAGCCATATTTTGGACACTAGGATATGACACGATTTATGGACTGCAAGATGCATCGGATGACGAGATAATTGGTGTCAAATCTACAGCGATTAAGTTTAAGAATAATCTTAATGTTTTTGTAGGTACTTGTTATTTTATTAGCTCTGTTCTGATACTTTTTGTAATCGTTAACTTGGAATTAAATTATTTTTTAATACTTTTTGTGCTTTTTATTATGAGTTTATTCTATCAACTAAAAATTTATGATAAAAATAATCCTGATGCATGTTTAAGGGCATTTAAGTTAAATAATTTATCTGGGTTATTTCTTTTTTTAACATTTTTTTCTTTAACTATTGAAATTTAAATGGAGCTTAAAAAAATAAAATTTTATATAAAAAGACTATACAGAAGTTATGTGAGGGAACACTTCTGGCGTATTATGGTAGCCTTGTCTCTTTCTGTGGTGGTAGCGGGAGCTACTTCGGCTACTGCATGGCTTTTGGATCCAGCTGTTAAAAAAATTTTTATAGAAAACGATAAAACTTTTGCTACACTAATTCCAATTTTAATAGTTTTAGTGTTTGCTGCCAAAGGAACCTCTTTATATTTTGCTAGATATCTAATCATTGTTTTAGGATTTAGAGTGATAGAAAAAATTCAAGGCGAAATGGCTGAACATATTTTAATTTCTGATACACAGAATTTGGAATCAAAACACTCAGGAAAATATATATCAAGTTTTTTATATGATGTGGGACAAATTCAAAATTTAATTAGTGTTGGTTTTCTAAATATAATGAAAGATTCACTTACACTTATTACTCTGTTAGGTGTTATGTTTTATCAAAATTGGAAGCTTACGCTCTTCGCTATACTGATGATGCCTTTAGCAGGAATTTTTGCAAAATCACTCGGGAAAAGAATGGGAAAAGCAACTACGGAAAGTGCGCGATCAAATGCAAATTTTACAACACTCCTTACAGAAATTTTAAAAGGATCAAAAATAATTAAAATTTACCAAAGAGAAAAAATAGAAGAGGAACGTGCTAGAGATGCAATTAAAGATATTACGGATAAAAAAATTAAAATTGGTACAATTCTTATAAGAGCTACCCCAATAATGGAAACTTTAACAGGCATAATGATAGCGGGATTTATTTATTATTCAGGATTTTTAATGGCTGCTGGTGAAATAGGTATAAACAATTTTTTTTCTTTTTTGGCTGCTATGATGCTCTCTTATCAACCAATTAGGTCTTTAGCTACACTAAATATGACTATTTACCAAGGTACAGCTGCATCTGAAAGAATTTTTAAAATGATAGATGAAAAAATTCAAATTAAAGACGAAAATAAACTTCCTAAACTAGAGATAAAGAGTGCGGGTATAAAATTTAATGATGTTAGTTTTCAATATAAAACAGGAAAAGACAGTGCAATAAAAAATATTGACCTGGATATTGAGGGTGAAAAAATTACGGCGTTAGTCGGACACAGTGGGGCTGGTAAAAGTACAATCATGAATTTGATACCAAGATTTTACCAACAACAAAAGGGTGAGATACTTATTGATGGGCAAAGGATAGATAAGGTTTCTCTTTACTCATTACGAAATAAAATCTCTTTGGTGAGCCAAGATATTATTTTGTTTGATGATAGTGTTGAAAATAATATTAGATATGCAAAAATTGATGCCACAGAAACTGAAATAAAAAATGCCTGTAAATTAGCAGCAGCAGACGAGTTTATCGATGCATTACCAGAAAAATATAAAACTATAATAGGAGAAAATGGGGTAAGACTTTCCGGAGGACAGAAACAAAGGCTTTCTATAGCGCGAGCAATTATAAAAAATGCTCCGATTATTTTATTAGATGAAGCAACCTCTTCTCTGGATGCTGACTCGGAATCAAAGGTTCAAAATGCAATATTCAATCTAACTAAAAATAAAACTACTCTAGTTATAGCTCATAGATTATCTACCATAAAAAAAGCTGATAATATTATTGTTATGAATAATGGAAATGTTGTTGGAAAAGGTAAACATCATGATTTATTAAAAAGTTCAAAAGATTATGAAAATCTTTATAGTAAACAAGTGGTTTGATAAATATGTTAAAAGTTACATATAACTTTTTAATTAAAATTTTTTATATTCCATACTGTTTTCTAATTTTATTAAGAAGATTTTATAACAAAGAACATAAAGAAAAATTTCGTGAAAAAATATTTTCAAATAAAAAAAGTAGAGCTCCAGGTTTTTTGTTTTGGTTCCATGCTGCGAGCATAGGTGAATTAAATAGTATTATACCGATAATTGAATTTTTTCTAAAAAAGAATATTAAATTTAAATTTTTAATTACTACAGTGACTATTAGTTCTTTCTATGAATTTGAAAAAAAATTTAAAGGAAATGAAAGAATTTATCATCAATTTTTACCATACGATTCTAAAAACCTTGTAGAAAAATTTTTAAATAAATGGAAGCCAGATATTATATCATTTGTTGACTCAGAAATTTGGCCAAATTTTTTTTTTAAAATAAAAGAATATAAAATTCCTTTAATACTTCTTAACGCAAGAATTACAAAAAAAACTTTCAACAGATGGAAAATAGTCAGAAATTTTGCTACGGAGGTTTTTAATTCAATAGAAGTTTCAATTTCTTCAAATAAAGAGACTATTGATTATCTAAACTATCTAAACGCAAAAAATATAAAATATTTTGGTAATATAAAATTTTGTTCATCTATAAACAGTGAAACGAGTAAAAAGAATAATAATATTCAATTCGAAAGGATTGTGGAAAAAGAAAAATGGTGTGCAGTAAGTACACACCCAGATGAAGAATTATTTTGTGCTAATGTACATAAACTAATAAGTAAATCGTATAAGAATATATTAACAATTATAATACCGAGACATATTAATAACATAAATAAAATATCTTCTAACTTAAAAAAATTAGGTCTAAAAGTTCAGATTAAAAATGAAAATGATATAATTGATGATACTGTAGATATTGTTTTAGTAAACTACTACGGATCAGTTAAAAAATATCTTGAAAATATTAAACAAATATTTATTGGAAAATCATTGTTAAAAAAACTGAGACGTGTTGGTGGACAAAATCCCATAGATGCAGCAAAAATGGGTTGCCATATATTTCATGGGCCTTATGTTTATAATTTTAAGGAAATTTATGATTATTTGAATATTAAAAAAATTTCTGAAAAAGTAGACAAACCTGATATTTTGGCAAAAAAATTAATTCAAAATTTTAAAGATCAAACAAATACAAGTAGGAACAATAAAGATAGCCTAGAGGAACACGGTAAATATATCTTTGAAAATGTAGTCAATGAATATGAAAAATTTTTAAAATGAAGATTTATAAACCAAAGTTTTGGACAAAGAATTATCACACTTTTTTATCTATTATCTTATTGCCTATTTCCTTTTTTTATCAATTATTAATATATTTAAAAAAGCTTAAAACACGAGAAAGAAGATTTTCAATACCAATTATATGCATAGGAAATATATATATTGGAGGTACGGGAAAAACTCCGCTAGCAATAAAATTGTTTAAACTATTTAAAGAAAAGAAAAAAGTGGTTGTAATAAAAAAAGATTATAAAAATCAAAAAGATGAGATTGATTTATTAAAAAAACATACCAAAGTAATTTCTTGCAAAAAAAGAGAATATGGTATCATTGAATCAGTAAAAAAAGGATTTGATTTAGTAATATTAGATGATGGTTATCAAGATTTCAGCATTAAGAAAAACATAAATATTGTCTGTTTCAATAATGAACAGAAGATTGGTAATGGTCAAACTATACCGTCAGGCCCATTAAGACAAAGGCTTTCGTCGTTAAATAACTGTGACATTGTCATGATAAATGGAAAAAAAAATTATGAATTTGAAGAGAAACTAAAAATACACAATAAAAAATTAAATTTCTTTTATTTTAATTACTTTCCGGAAAAACTTGATCAATTAAAAAATCGTAAACTTATTGCTTTTGCTGGTATAGGTAATCCAGAAAATTTTTTTTCTATACTAAAGTTGAATAGATTGAACATAATTAAAGAATTAAGTTTTCCTGATCATTACAACTATACTCAAAATGATTTAGATTCTTTAGTTGAGTTGGAAAAAAAATATAACGCAAAATTAGTTACCACGGAAAAAGATTTTTTAAGAATTAGTAAGTATAACAGAGGAAACATCACATACGTGCCGATTACATTAAAAATAGATAATGAAAACGAATTTACTGATTTAGTAGATAAAATTTTAAAATGAAAATTTTTAAATATATAATCGAAGCTCTTATAATATATAGTTTGTTAATTTTATTCAAAATTATTGGTTTAAACTTTGCAAGAAAATTATCTTCGAGCTTGCTTGTTAAAGTTGGATTTTTTTTTAGAAAAAAAAAATTAATAACAGAAAATATCAAAAGAGTTTTTAAAAATTACTCCGATTTTGAGATAGAAAAAATAATAAGGTCAATGTGGTCTAATTATGGATGTGTTTTTGCCGAATATATGCATTTAGATAAATTTCGTTTTGATAAATTCAAAAAAAAACATATTAGATTTTCTGGGGAAGAAAAAATTAATAAAATGATTGAAGACAATAAACCTGCTGTATTCATTTCTGGTCACTTTGGTAGCTTTGAAATGATGGCAATGGAATTAGAAAAAAGAAAAATTAATTTAGTAGCTTTATACAGGCCATTAAATAATATTTTTTTAAATCCATTAATGGTTCATTTAAGAAAAAAATATATATGTAAAAATCAAGTTAAGAAAGGTTTGCGCGGAACTAGAGAAATTATTAACTTTGTAAAAAACAATCACAGTATTGCACTGATGGTAGATCAGAGAGTTGGGGAGTCAGAAAGATACCCTTTCTTCAATATACCGGCTCACACGACAACTATACCGGCACAATTAGCAATAAAATTTGATCTAGATATTGTTCCAATTTATCTAAAAAGAGAAGATGACAATTCATTTTTGATGGAATTTCAAAATCCTATTAAAATTAAAAAAACTGGCAATCATGATGAGGATAAAAAAATCATAACTAATAAAATAAATGATGTTGTGGAAAAAATGGTATTAAGGAATCCGGGTCAATGGATTTGGACACATAGTAGATGGAAATAATTATTTTTTTTTCATCTGTTCTAATCTAGCTTTTACTTCTACCGGAGAATAATAAGCCTCCTGGAGGTCAACATTCCAATAAGTAAGTTCATTTAGCGGTATGTTTTTCCCAGATATGGAACATACAACATAGTCTCCTTTCTCAACTATTTCAAAACCGTTGGGTAAAAATTTAAGTTTTGCTTTATTACTGTTCATGTTAATTTAATTTTAAAGACTCTACATTATATGAATTTAGCTGTTATAGGAAGTGGCGGAAGAGAACACGCAATTTGCTACAAGTTAAATCAATCCAAGAAGTTAAAAAAACTTATCTGTATACCTGGAAATGCGGGTACTGCAACGATAGCAAAAAATATAAATGAAGATATAAGAAACTTTGATGCCATTTATAAAATATTAAAAGAAAACAATATTGACATTGTCATTATAGGTCCTGAACAACCATTGGTAGATGGACTGGCTGATTATCTTAGAAATAAATCAATTAGAGTATTGGGTCCAAGCAAATTTGCATCACAATTAGAAGGTTCTAAAGCTTTTATGAAAGATATTTGTAAAAAAAATAATATTCCTACAGCAGATTATGGTGTCTTTGACAATTTGGATGAGGCAAAAAAATTTATAAAAAAAAATAAAATACCAATTGTAGTTAAAGCTGATGGTTTAGCTGCCGGAAAAGGTGTGAGTATCTGTAATTCATTTGATGAAGCAATTCAAAATACTAAAGAAATTTTGGATGGTAAATTTAAATCTTCAACTAAGGTTATTTTAGAGGAATTTATTGAAGGAGAAGAGCTAAGTTACTTTGTAATAGTTGATAAGAAATCCTATAAATTTTTCGGCTCCGCCCAAGATCACAAAAGAGTTGGAGAAGGAGATACTGGGCCTAATACAGGTGGAATGGGAGCTTATACACCTGCAAAAATATTAACATCAAATGTTGAAGAAAAAATTAAAAAAAAAATAATAGAACCAACTTTGCTTGCAATGAAAAATTTGGGAAATCCTTATGAAGGATTTTTATATGCAGGTTTAATGATAAAAGAAGGAGAGCCTTTTTTAATAGAGTATAACATCAGAATGGGTGACCCTGAATGCCAAGCTTTAATGATGCGGTTAAAAACTGACCTTGTAGATATTGTTGACCATTTAACAAAAGATAGTTTAAATAATTTAAAAATTCTTTGGAGCAAAAAAAATTGTATAACAGTAGTTTTGTGTGCTAAAGGATATCCAAATAAATATATTCGGGATAGTGAGATAGAAAATTTACCTAAAATTAAAGTAGATATGAATAATCAAATTTTTCATGCTGGTACTTATGAAAAAGATAAGAAAATTTTTTCTAAAGGTGGAAGAGTTTTAAACATTACATCAATGTCAGACAAAATGATTGATGCTAAAAATAATTCTATAGATATTCTAAAAAAAATTGATTGGAAAGATGGCTTTTATAGAAATGATATAGGCTGGAGGATTATCAAACATGAGGATTATAAGCGGTAAATTTAAAAATAAAAAACTTTTCTTTCCAAATGGTAATAGGACTAGGCCTTTAAAGGATAATGTAAAAGAAAATATCTTTAATATTTTGGAGCATGCAAAAAATCTAAATTTCGAGGTAATAAATTCAAATGTAGTAGATTTTTATGCCGGAACAGGCTCATTTGGCCTTGAGTGTATTTCAAGAAAAGCATCGAATGTTTATTTTGTAGAAGAAAATAGTGAAGCTTTAGAAACTTTAAAGAAAAATATAAAAAACCTAGGGGTAGAAAAACAATCACAAATATTTTCATGTGATGTTTTTAAGTTTATGCAAAATTTACCAACAAGAAAGAAATTTGATTTAATTTTTCTTGATCCCCCTTACGAAAATAAAAAATACATAGAAATTTTAAAAAAAGTAAAAAAAGATGATTTGCTTAACGACAATCATATAATAATTTTACATAGAGAAAAGAACTCAGACAATGATGTAAGTAAAAATCTTAAAATTCTAGAAAACAGAATTTATGGGCGTTCAGAAATATTTTTTTGTAGATCTTTTTAAACTAAGAAATTTCTAGTAAGCACTTTTACTTTTTCAACAGCAGGCTGATCGTAAGGATTGATTTTCATAATTTTTCCAAGAAGAACGGTTTCCAAAATAAATAATAAAAATAATTTACCCAAAGTATCTTCGTTAAAATTTTTAATAATTATCTCTCTAAAAGGTGTTTTATTTTTTTTTAAAATCTCTACAAAAGCTCGTTTTTGTGCTTTTTTTACAGTTTCAAATTTTTTTTTATTTAAATAGCGTATTTTATTTCCAAAAGATTTACAGTTTATCTTTAATTTATTTTTCCCTTCGTAGCTAAAAATATAAAAAATTTTATCTTTTGGGCCATCTAAGTATAGCTGCAACAAACTATGATGATCTTTAGGGGCATTAGAAATTATAGGAATAAAACCTTTTTTGTTTTTTCCCAAACTTTCAGCGAGTAATTGTTGACACCAATATAAGAAGTCTTCGAGTTCTGGAACGTAATTAAAAAGGATCAAGGTTTTTGATTTTTTTAAATTTAATCTTAAGATTTCTTTAATTAAATTTGAGATTATTTTTTTACTATTAATAGTTTTAGATAAATTTTTTTTAAATTTCAAAGGACTAAGGCCCATTAAATAAGCCGGCAACATACCCACTTCTGAAAATACAGAATATCTTCCACCGATAAACGGATTGTGCTTTATAAATGTAAATTTTTTATTATTAGCATATTTAGATAAAATATTATTTGTTTTTTCAGAAATAATTATAACATTTGATTTTTTTAGATTTGAATTAAAAAAACTTGCATTAATTATAGTTTCACTAGTATTACCTGATTTTGATATTATTAAGAAAAGCGTGTTTGAACTTTTGTATTTTTTTTTAATATTTTTTAAATATCTCTGATTTAAATTATCAATAAAAATAAAATTTTTTTTAATTTTATCTCTTAAAAATGAATAAATAGCTTTTGTTCCAAGAATTGAGCCCCCCATTCCAATTATTATAACATTCTTAAATTTTGTGAATTTTTTTAAATCTTTAAAATTAAAATCATATTTATAATTTGGGAAAAATGATTTATATAAATAATTTTTATCTCTTATTATCGTATTTTTTAATTGACTTGCTGAGATCATTTTAATTTCTTTTATTGAGCTCTTTTAATATCATTTTTTCTAAGTCAGATGTGATCTTTGCTTTGTTTGCAGATTCATTTACAGATTTAAAAACAGATTGAACAGAATCAATATCTTCTTCTTTTGTTTCTTGCTTATTTGGGATTGGTAATTCTTCAAATTGAGGAGGCATTATTAAAGGATCTTTTTTCTTTACCAAGAATTCGTCTGTTTCTTTTGTTTTGCTTTCACCTCTCATGGCTTTTTGAACTCCAGAGCAATTTGTCAGCATTACAAAAAATATTATAAATAATGTTAGTTTAATTTTTTTCATATATTACCTTTTTTGAAAATAATTTCTTTTAAGAACATAGCAAAAATACCTATTGAAATAAAAATATCGGCGATATTAAAAGTGAACCAATGAAAATTATTAAAATGAAAATCTATAAAGTCTGGCACAGCAAAGAAAGTCAGTCTATCATAAAGATTGCCAACAGCTCCGCCTATAATTAGTGCTATTATAATTTTTCCCGTATTATCTGATTTCACCATTAAATATATAAGATATATAATTATCAGCACAATTATGGCAGAAATAAAATGATAAAAATAATCTGCATTAGATCCTAATAAACCAAATGCAATTCCTGTATTCCAATTTAAAGTAAAATTTAAAAAATCATAAATGAATATTTCTCCGCCTTTTGATTGAATTAAGTCAATCACAAGTATTTTTGAAATTCTGTCTAGTGCAAAAACAATTAAAACTAGAAAGATACTTGAGATATCAATTTTTTTTATATCTATTTTATTTTTGAACATCTTGAACACTTATTATCCTGTACTTCAGTGACAATCTTCCAACATCTAGAGCATTTTATGCCTTTTGCTTTTTTCACAATTATTGATATTTCTTCGGTTTTATTTTGAGAAATATTTTGAACGACATTTGATGTGATAAATAACTCTTTGGTATCTACTTCTTTTAAAATATCAAATTGATGTTTAGGCAAAGTAATTTCAACTTCAGCTTCAAGACTTGATCCGATTATTTTATTTGATCTCTTTTCTTCTATAGCAACGTTAACTTTTTGCCTCACAGCTAACAATTTTTCCCATTTTGAGGATAAAGACTCATTATTCCATTCTTTAGGAATTATAGGAAAGTTTTCCTCATGAATACTTGTGGTTTTCCCTTTTTGAGCTAATTCATTAATTTCTTCAGTAGTAAATGAAAGAACAGGTGCATACCATCTAATAAGGCATTTTAAAACTATATTCAGTAAATCCACACAAGACTCTCGTTTTTTTGAAGTTAAGTCTTCACAATACAAAACATCTTTTCTTATATCAAAATAGAATGAGGAAAGATCTAGAGCGCAAAAATTTAAGAGATCTTTTTGCAATTTATGAAAATTGTAATTTTTTAAATTTTTTTTGATTTCTGAGTCTAAAATAAAAATTTTATGTAAAATTAATTTTTCTAGTTCAGGAAGCTCATTATAATTAATTTTATTAAGGTCTTTTTGATTTAAACTATCCCTTAAATTTCCTAATATGAATCTAAATGTGTTTCTAATTTTTCTATAAGACTCTGCATGTTGCTCCAAAATAGTATGATCTATTCTTATATCCTCAGCGTAATCTGAAGAAGCAACCCACAATCTTAAAATATCTGCTCCATATTTTTTTAGAATTTCTTCTGGTGAAATAAAATTTCCTAAAGACTTTGACATCTTCATTCCTTTTCCGTCCATAACGAAACCGTGTGACAAAATACTATCAAAGGGTGCTCTACCCCTTGTTCCACAAGACTGTAAAAGCGATGAATGAAACCAGCCTCTATGTTGGTCAGAACCTTCGAGATACATGGATGCGGGCCACTTCAAATCTTTTCTTTTTTCTAAAACGAAAGAATGCGTGGATCCACTATCAAACCATACTTCAACTATATCGGTTGATTTTATGTAATCATCTTTTTTATATTTTTTTCCCAAAAATCTCTGGGGATCGTCATAAAACCAGCAGTCTGATCCCTCTTTCTCATAAATCTTAGCAATATTTTCCACTACCTCTGAGTCTCTTAAAGGTTCGTTAGTCTTTTTATTTACAAATATTGGCAATGGAACTCCCCAATATCTTTGTCTGGAAATACACCAATCGGGACGAGTTTCAATCATAGATCTTATTCTTGCTTTACCTTTTTCAGGATAGAAAGCTGTTCGATCAATAGAATCTAGAGCTTTTTTTCTAAGTTTATGACTTTCCATTGAAATAAACCACTGAGGTGTTGCCCTATGAACTAATGGAGCTTTTGATCTCCAAGAATGAGGATAGCTATGAAGAAGGGTACCGCTTCCCAAAAGATTTTTTTGTTCTTCTAAGTTTTTTATAATAATTTCGTCTGCTTTAAAAACATGAGTTCCTTCAAAAACAGGTATATTTTTTGTATATCTCCCATCGTTGTTTACTGTTTCGATAGCTTTAATGCCATGCTTTAGACACAGGTTAAAATCATCTGGACCATGGCTAGGTGCGCAATGAACAATTCCAGTACCTTGCTCCAAAGTAACAAAATTTGCTTCATACATTGGAACATCAAAATTATATCCTAGATTTTTGAATGGATGTGAGCATAAAGTATTTTTAAAGACTTCACCTTTAAAGGATTTTAAAATTTTAAATTTACCTAACTCACAATTTTCTACTACGGAGTCGATTAATTTTTCAGCAATAATAATTTTTTTATTTTTGAGTTCTAAAATTGAATAATTTATATCTTTATTATAAGCTAAAGCTTTATTTGCTGGAATTGTCCAGGGAGTTGTGGTCCAAATAATAATTGAGGTACCATTTAAGAAGTCTTTTTCCGATTTTTTTACTTGAAATTCAGCGTATATAGTATTTGATTTATGATCTTTATATTCTACTTCGGCATCCGCTAGAGCGGTTTTTTCAACTGTAGACCATAATACTGGTTTAAATCCTCTATAAAGACTTCCTTCCAAAAGAAATTTTCCTAACTCCCTAACAATTTGGGCCTCTGCATCATAGCTCATAGTAGAATAATAATTTTCCCAATCACCTATAACTCCTAATCTCTTAAATTCTTTTTTATGTATGCCAATCCATTTTTCTGCAAATTCTCTGCACTCTTTCCTAAATTCTTTGGTTGGAACTTCATCTTTATTTTTTTTCTTTTTTTTATATTCCTCTTCGATTTTCCATTCAATTGGTAGACCATGACAATCCCAGCCTGGTACATATATTGAGTCTTGGTCATTCATTTGATGAAATTTTGTAACAATATCTTTTAAGATTTTATTTAATGCAGTTCCCATATGAATATGCCCATTTGCATAAGGTGGGCCATCATGAAGAACAAATTTCTCCTTGCCTGCTGATTTTTTTCTTAGTTTATCGAAAAGTTTTGCTTTATCCCAGGACTCTAAAATTTTAGGTTCCTTTGAAGGAAGATTTGCCTTCATAGAAAAAGCTGTTTTAGGAAGATTTAAATTGTTTTCTGGCATTGCAATTATTATGCTTGATTAACATCAATTTTAATTTGTTTTTTTAATTCAACAATATTTTTGAATTTTTTTTCATTTCTAATAAATTTAATTAACATTATTTTTATACTTTTATCATATAAATTTTTTCTGATACCAAAAATATGAGCCTCTAGAAGAAGTCTATTTTTTTCAAAAGTTGGCCTATAACCTATATTTACTATCCCTTTATTAATCTTTTTTGAATTAAAAATTACTTTCGCTGAATAAACTCCTAGTTTAGGCACTATGTAATTTTCAAAATTTAAATTACATGTTGGAAAACCAATTTTTCTACCACGCTTCTCCCCTTTTCTAACAATACCCTCGATAGTCCAATATCTACCCAACAATTTATTTGCGTTTTCAATTTTCCCTTTTTTTATTTTTTTTCTTATTAATGTTGAAGAAATTGTTAATCCTTTTTTAGTAAATGGTGTAATTGTTTTAGTTTTATAATTAAAAAGTTTTTCCTTTTTTTTCAGTAATTTAATATCGCCCTTTCTTTTTTTTCCAAATCTAAAATTTTTACTTATAAAAACTAATTTAGTCTTTAATTTTTTATAGAGAATGTTTTCTATAAAGTCTTCTGCTTTAGTTTTCGAAAATTTTTTATCAAATTTTTTAACAATTAAAAAATCTATTCCATATTTTTTTGATGAATTAATTTTTTGTTCTAAAGAATCTATTCTATAATTTTTTAATTTTTTATTAAAAAACATTATAGGTAATGGTTGAAATACCATTAAACCAAATTTAAGTTTATTTTTTTTTGCAATTTTCTTTCCATTTTTAATTACTTTTTGATGCCCAAGATGAAACCCGTCAAAATTGCCAATAGCAATTGCTGAATTTTGAAATTTCTTTTCAATATTGAAATTTTTATAAATCTTCATTTACAAAGTTAATTCATTTTGAAAATAATTTGCTTTAACATTATTTTCTTTAAGTAAATTTTCTATAATCTTTTCATTGTTTATTTTAGATTTATGTATTCCGCCAGAAATAAATACAGAATCTAATTTCATATTATTAGCTCCTTTAATATCAGTTTTAAGGTTATCCCCAATTACTAAAGTTTTTTGTTTATAATCTAAACATGAAATATAAACTTCTTTATATGGTTTTCCAAAATAAATGACTTCTCCTCCTAGGTTTTCAAAAATTTCAGCAATTTTACCTGCGCAATATTCTTCCTCTTTTCCTCTATGAACAATTAAATCTGGGTTGGTGCATACTAATTTTTTTTTTGTATAATTTTTTAGTAACTTTTCATAATATTTCAAATTTTCTTCCTCTTCATCAAATAATCCGGTACAAAGAATAAAATCACATTTATCAAGTGTTGTTTTTTTTATGTTTAAATTGAAAAATAATGAATCGTCTCTTTGAGGACCTAAATGATAAAACCTTTCACCAAACTTTTTTTCTCTTAGAGACCTAATTGCTAGCTCACCTGAGGTTAAAACATTTTTAAGAAATCTCTCCTCCATTTTTAATTTTTTTAAAAATTCTACTACTTTTTTTGCAGGTCTTGGGGCATTTGATAAAAAAATTATTCTTTTGCCTTTTTCTTCAAGCTCTTTGACGACCCTAACTGCTGAGGAATTCAATTTTATCCCGTCATGCATTACCCCCCACAAATCGATGAGAAAGGCATCATATTCTTTGTATATTTCCGATATGTGATCTAATTTTTTAATTTTCATTGGAAATTCGAGGTTTTTTGGGTAATTTTTTTTTTATCATACTCTTGAATTATTCTAAATACATACCATATTCCTCAATATTATAAATTATAGGAGTTTTCATGAAATTTAGACCATTGCACGATAGAGTGTTGATCAAGGTGCTTGATAGCGAAGAAAAGACTAAAGGCGGTATTATTATTCCAGATACTGCTAAAGAAAAGCCTCAAGAGGGTGAAATTGTGGCTGTTGGTCCTGGAGCCAAGACTGAAGAAGGAAAGATCATAAAAATGGATGTAAAGATTGGAGATAGAGTCTTGTTTGGAAAATGGTCTGGAACAGAAGTTAAAATAGACGGAAAAGAATATAGCATAATGAAAGAGTCTGACATTATGGGAGTTTCAAAAGGTAAATAAATTATTTAAAGGAGATCTAGATGCCAAAAATTATAAAATTTAATAACGAAGCAAGAGCTAAAATGCTAAAAGGAGTCGACACTCTTGCAAACACAGTAAAAACAACTCTTGGTCCAAAAGGAAGAAACGTAGTGATTGATAAATCTTATGGTGCTCCTAGGACAACAAAAGATGGTGTAACAGTAGCAAAAGAAATTGAATTAGAAGATAAATTCGAAAATATGGGAGCGCAAATGGTTAAGGAAGTCGCTAGCAAAACAAATGATAATGCTGGTGATGGAACAACTACTGCAAGTATTTTGGCTCAAGCGATTGTTGGAGAAGGAATTAAATACGTTACAGCCGGCATGAATCCTATGGACATTAAAAGAGGAATAGATAAGGCTGTAGAAAATGTAATAGAAAATCTTAAAAAAACATCAAAAAAAGTGAAAGCAAATGAAGAAGTAGCTCAAGTAGGAACTATATCTGCAAATGGAGAAAAAGAAATTGGAGACATGATTTCCAAAGCCATGCAAAAAGTAGGTAACGAAGGGGTTATTACAGTTGAAGAAGCAAAAGGAATTCAGACAGAACTCGACGTAGTTGAAGGTATGCAGTTTGATCGTGGATATTTGTCCCCGTACTTTGTTACAAACGCAGACAAGATGACAACAGAATTAGAGAATCCTCTTGTTTTACTTCACGAAAAAAAATTAACTAATCTTCAACCAATGGTTCCTTTACTAGAATCTGTTGTTCAAGCAAATAGGCCTTTAATGATAATTTCCGAAGATGTTGAAGGTGAAGCTTTAGCAACTCTTGTGGTTAATAAATTAAGAGGTGGTTTAAAAGTAGTTGCAGTAAAAGCTCCCGGTTTTGGCGACAGAAGAAAAGAGATGTTAGAAGATATTGCCATCTTAACTGGTGGACAAGTTATATCTGAAGACCTAGGTACAAAACTTGAAAGTGTTAAAATTAATAACTTAGGTTCGTGTAAAAAAGTAAAAATTGACAAAGAAAATAGCACTATCGTTGCCGGTTCAGGAAAGAAAGCAGATATAGAGGCAAGATGTAATCAAATTAGAAAACAAATTGAAGAAACTACTTCCGATTATGATAAAGAAAAGCTTCAGGAAAGATTAGCAAAATTAGCTGGTGGTGTCGCAGTAATAAAAGTTGGCGGTGCAACTGAAGTAGAGGTTAAAGAAAGAAAAGATAGAGTAGAAGATGCGCTGAATGCTACACGAGCTGCAGTTGAAGAAGGTGTGGTTGTAGGAGGTGGATGTGCTCTTCTTTATGCTTCTCAGGAATTAGATAAAGTAAAAGTTAAAGGTGATGATCAAAAAGCTGGTGTAGA